>Ga0180434_10000079_pt1 | contig 133793 bp, 116 predicted proteins | sample SS_ome_7_FD_132453 | JGI IMG/M metagenome (GOLD analysis project Ga0180434, IMG submission 132453) | Hypersaline lake sediment archaeal communities from the Salton Sea, California, USA - SS_1_D_2 metaG | ecosystem: Environmental > Aquatic > Non-marine Saline and Alkaline > Hypersaline >... | reverse complement strand
GAAACCGCAAAGCTGCTCGCAGCCATCGACGCCGCACAATAAGACGATTACATACGATAGGCATAAAATTGAAAAACATACGCAAATGTCACTGCAATTCCTTGTAGCGTTGTAGTACTAGGGTGTCCGGGAACACTCTCACCAATCCTCTTGAAAGCTTCATTTCCTGAAAACGCCGCTGCTACCAATGCCTCTTTATTCTCTTCCAACTGGGTCGCAAGTATCTGATCTGCACCAAGTACGGTCTGCCCAGGAATAGCAAGAGGCAGCGCGCTATTGCCTCGAACATTGAATGCAATTTGAACCTTTCTGTGAGGGTGATAGACATCGAGCAACGCGGCCTCTACATCTATTAATCCATGTGGGCGCTCATCAAACAGAATACCTATGACTTGCAGTAGTCGCACCTCCTCCGTCGGGAGAAGCAAAGATTGTTTTCTACTCAAAGGATTAGGGTCCTCGGAGCTTAGTGCAATGACTTCCGGATTAGATTCTTGCCCCAGAAAGCGCCGCGCATAGACAGTATCCTTATGGAGAGCTATCACCAGACTATTGTCACTAACTGGCTCCTCGCTCAGCCTAACTATAACTCTGCAGTCTCGTGGTGCAGAAAATCCCAGATTGTCTGTATTAATCACATAGATGGCATACTTTTTAAGCCATTCACTTGAGAACCTTTCGTAGCCATCTCCGATCTCCGATAGCCCACCCTTTGATGTAGCTGCAGCGAGATTCTCTATGACCGGCACGTTAAATTTCAGGGTCGTTGCAGACTCTGGTATAGCCGGTTTGTTCGTCATGGTTTCTCGTGCGTCACGACGCATCCAGCGTTCGTAGTCTTCATGAGCATGCTCGACTAATTTGCGTGCGCGAACACAGTCTCCTCGCCGGTCATAAACCTCTCTATACGTAATATCCTGTTCTTCCGGGTGGTGACTCTTGTTCATTAGCGCAACAAACTGGCTTCCATCCCTCAATAGGGGTTCGTCCAGAAGATTGCAGAATGCTTGATTTGCAAATGGTTCTTGGTCTGAATTCCTGAGCGTCCTCAAGCTATTTATCAGATCTGAGAACGTTGGCCGAGCAGGTATGCCAGAGGCAAGATCGTCAAAAAAATAGTACAACCGGTCCTCAATGTAGATTCGCAGGTCTTTGACATAGTCACGGGCGGGCTGATCCTCGTTTTCATTCTCAGGTTTTTCAAAATCCTTCCGTTTCTTGTCAATAGATTCCCAGAATTTCCCCAAAGAAATACAAGGGTGGCATGTTTTATAGGGATGAATCTCACGACGATCAAGACCATCATATGCAAGTCTTTCGCGACATGATCGGGCAACTTGCCTTCCAAAGCCACGATCATTTGTAGTCACAATCAACCGGCCACCATTTGTGATAATTTCGGGCATGCTGTTCGCAACTCGACGTCGATTAGGTTTATCAAAAAGTTCCTGTAAATCGTCAAGGAGTATGAGTGAAAGACCACCTCGTTCTGCAACGAGATGCTGCCAGAAGGAAATCAACACAGCGAGGAGCGTGGCTCTCAGATCAGATGCGTTACTGATATGTCGAGCGGATGCTTTCGTTCCCCCAACCTCTGCTTCTACGATCAGACTCCCTTTTGGTCCAATATCAGTGCCAGCCACTTCCGGAATCCCCACACGCCCGACAGAATAGAATTTATTCTTCCAATCCATGACATCATTCGATAATTTTCTCATAAGGGACGCAACCTGCAACTCGACAAGCTTGTCAAGCCGCAACAGGTCATCTATTGCATTTTGGGCCTTATCATAGAGCTTGATTCGTCTTTCCTTCTTTCTTCGATCCCTCAGTTTTTCGCGCAAACCTTTCACATTAAGCTGGGCTTCTCGAAGAGGTGTTGCATTCTTGTCAAGCTTCTCCAAAGCTATTAAACAGTCCAATAGCGGCATAGAATCAAATTCGGTCTCCTCATCTTTTCCAGATTCCTTATCACTGGAACGTTTTCCAATTATTCGCTCAAATGCTTCTTTGCACCCTTCGTCATTCTCTCTACGCCATTGCGCAAAGGAAAGTGCTCTCTTGAGTCTTCCAAGCGATTTACACAGGTCTTCACAGTTTTCACTGAGGTAATCTGAATAACTCAATTGTTCAGGCTCACCATATTCGGGCAGAGTGGCCAGAACATCCTTGCACAATTTTTGAGCGGTCCTTTGCAGAGAAGCAAGGCTCCGTTTGAAAACGACTGATTCGAACAACTCTTTCTCAAAAGCCTTTGCTATCAAATCTACAGGCTTCTCTGGTAATTCGTTTTCCATTTCAGAACTGAGACAGCCCGGCAATTCGGCTCTGAGTCTTTCTCTGCTACTTCTTCCCCATTCTTGAATAGCCTTTGCCAAGTACTCTCTGTCTTCCTTGACATGTTCTTCGATATGGTCGATTATTTTCTTGCCTGTCACTTTGTCACAACGACTACCAAGCACTTCCTGACATACAGGACATGCAGTTGTCTCACAATGATTCTGGCGAATCCAACTTCCCACACGAGCATAAAGCCTTTCCCTCACCGCTTTCTGCGGGCTACTCGCCAATACCTCTATCTGACCCGCTTGAGCCAAGAGTGTGCTAATAAGTGTTTCAGCCTCAAGTATTTCACTATCTGTCAGCTTTCTCATGCTAGTCAGCCGTTGAGCACTGTCTAATCTCTTCAGATATGTCGGCTCAAGCAACCCGAGCGCTTTGCGGACATTGTCGCTTAGGTCATTCTGATTGTCCGAGTCCTCCGTATCAAAATCCTCTCCGAGGATGGTCTTGCAGTCTTCCAATACCTTCGCCTTGAGCTGGCCAAAGCTGTCTCTCATCTTTCTCAGCAGACATCTGGTAGTTTTGTCTTTCAAGTCTTTCGGTATTTCTATTCCAGGGCTAATTGTTGGATTAGTCTCTATGAGAGTTTTGAGTTGATCACGTAACTCGACGAACTCACTGTCGAAATTTGCGATCTCTTTCTCTCTGGCTCTTCTTAACTCCCCTTTCAATTTCTCCTGCGATTTTCGTGCATGCTTTACAAGATCTTCAAGTGGTCTTAGCGCCGTCAAAGCCGCAATAGCCTTGCCCATGTCTGAAGTTTCTTCGAGTTGAATATACGGGATCAGTCCAGTCATTATTGTCCCCACCTCAAGAGCAATGGGATCCAGTCCGAGAGATTCAATCCCCGACACGTCAATCTTGATTTTTCCTCGTGCTGTTCTGCTCAAAGATCGTCTGATTCTTCCCGCTTCGTTCCAGTCATCATCCACAAATGTTAGTTCCACCCAAGTGTCGAGCGGTACCGGGTTTCCCTCCAGCGACTTAACAATAGCAGCTTCAGGAACAGGAGTGATCGGTGTACATGTCTTACAGATCAGTTCCTCATCCTTTTCACATTCCACTGTAACGGCCATCTCTTCCTCAACTTTTTCTGGTCTACGCTGGGAACGATAGATATGACCGGTCAGACACCAGACAATTGCATTGAGTAAAGATGTCTTGCCTGATCCGTTCTTCCCTTCGATTAGTGTAGCTGGCTTCTCAAAGGAATACTCGAAATCTTCCGGTGCTTTCGTGAGGGTGCCGTATTTGTGAATACCAGCAAAACGATGTGCCACAACATTCCTCAGGTGCAGGCACCGACCTCTTTTCCCAGACACGCTTCTCGTTCCAACGGGCTTCTTGGGGGGCAGTATCGTAAGGGAATCAACTATTTGCTCTACATCTTGCGCCCTGTTGGTACCACTCCATTTTGACTTGTTCTCTACGTACCAGCTAAACACTGACCTGACGTCGGTCGAATCGAACTTGAACTCTTCTCCATCCTCAATGGGGACGGGGCGTCCACTGACCAATTCATCGCAAAGCGACTCAACTGTGTGTGCATATAAAGGTATTCGATCTTTGCTTTCGCTCCCTGACATCTCTCAAATCCTCTAACTTAAATATTGAGCATGAACCGTTCCTTGTATTTGGGAGTCATCTATCACGGTTTCCAAACTGTTCGCTGCTTCTGATCCAATTGAGGCTGTTCCGTCCACCTGCTTCTTCCATCTTATTACAATGCCGGCAACCTCAAGTTGAACCAGCTAAAACTAAGGACAGTCAACCTATTAAAATCTACGCCACACGGCCTTATCAAATGACTTACACGCAAAAGCCTGCCTTCCACGAAATAATCAATATCTCAGATATGCTGTCTTCTGCCGGAATCAATTGAAAAGCTCGCTCAAGGTTGCCGTTTCACATTATACCTATTGTTCCATACCAGAACAAAAACAATCCGCTTTTCTACTTCTTACAGCGATTTTCACGGAATTCAGCCCATGAGATAAAGACAATTACTTCCACTATTCTAAACAGCGTATCTCACTGGGTAAATGTTACCTTTGAATTTCCAATAAATTCAAAAAAAGTCGAAAATTTTCACCAAATCGACATTTACAGCCCAATTTCAACGTTTTTTCTTAGACAGGATTTACAGAATTTACATAGATATTTGTCCTTATTTCATAATATTTCATTTCTCAGTGCCCTCGGTGCCCTCTGTGGCTGAACTTAGAATGCCGTTTCACGGAGACCTTGATATTTACGATTTTCGATTGTCTATTGATTATTTGATTTCTACTCTGCGTCCTCGGTGCTCTCTGTGGCAGAACAAAGAACGGTGAGTATTGGAGATTTTTTTAGAAAGAGCTTGATTTTTTGGGTATAATTTAGTATAATACCTAACAAAATAGATATGGAACACAGAATACAGAACACAGGACACAGAATGAATAAGGTGGAGATCAGCAAATCATGGGATCAGGAAGCAGGATAACAGGGCAGCAGGGAACCAAGCAGGATTTAACTGATGACCTGATATCCTGATAATCACTACCTGATAACCCGATACCCTGATGGCCAACGTCGTTTGAAAAAACAAAGCCAATGTTAAAATAGGCAATATAGTACAATATCAGTTATAACATGGGTTTATGGAGATTTTATTGATTTTTGGCGTTTTTGGGCAGCAAAAACGAAGCCAAATTTTGGAAAGGCAAAAAAAGAGTAAAAACGGAGTTTCTTTGGAGGGTTATTTGAAAAAACAAAGCCAATATTTGCCGGCAAAAAATGCCACAAGGCCTTAACTGAAAGGAACTTATGTCAATATCCGCCCTTTGGGGCACGAAAAAACAAAGCCAATTCAAAGCCGATATTCTCGTTCAGTGCTCGGCGTTCTCCATAAGGAGTCCCAAGGACAGCATGCCTGGCAGAGTAACGCCGATTCGTCGCTGGTGGCCCGGTGCTCGTGACTCTTCAGATAAGTCACGAGCGGCAAACACGTATCCGGCGGCTATTTTCCGGCTTCCTCTGCCTTGGTCGTGGACAGCTTCGGCCCGCTAAATTCGGTGACGTCAAAGGCATTCTCCTCGACTTCCGTCATGGCCGGTTTTGTGACGATGCGCGGTGTGATGAACACGACCAGCTCGGTGGTAGCCGTCGATTCACCTTCGAATCTGAAGAGCCGGCCGAGCACGGGCACGTCGCCCAGCAGGGGCACCTTGTTGACCTGCATGCTTGTTTCTTTCTTTCGCAGGCCGCCCAGCACAACCGCCTGACCGTCTTTGACCAGTGCAATAGTGTTGACTTTGCGAGTGTCAACAACCGGAACGTTGCTCGATGCAACCTGGACCCGCGTCACAAGAACGCTGAATTCCGGCGATATGTTCAATCTCAACATATCTTCCCCGGCGACATGCGGGGTAACAATGAGCTTGACGCCCACGTTTTTGAATTTCACCGTCTCGGTGGTGCTGCCCGCAGTGATGGTTCGCTCCACGTAGGGATGTTCGGTAACTATATCAAAGGTGGCCTGCTCGTTGTCGAGGACCATGATTCTCGGATTGGCGAGAAGCTTGGCGTCGATATTTTCCTTCTCGGCCCTCAGCATTGCATTAATATCAATGCTGTCATTTAGCAGACCGAATCGCAGATACCCCAATGTGCTTTCCGCTGTTTTATCCGTTCCGGCGATAAAACCGGCAGCGATAGATGGGTCGGTTGCGCTGCTGATGTAAGTGTCATTACCACCTTTCTCGACGATAATATCGTCGTTAATCGGATAACCGAAATCATCCCGGTTGGTTCTCCTGCCTGCATACCAGTCGATGCCGAGGTCGAGGTTGTCTTTGCTCGTGATGTCGTAGATTCTCACTTCGACCAGTACCTGCGGTGTCACGCGATCGATTGTAGCGAGCAGGTTCCTGATATCTCTGACTTTGCTCTCTACGTCGGTAACAATGATATGACTGGTGCCTTCAATAAAGGATACCGAACCCTGTTGCGACTTGAATTTGTCCAGAGCGTCCACGACCTGTTTGACATCTGCGTATATAATTTCAAAAGTTTCGGTAACAAGTCTCTCCGCTACCCGGGGCATTTCTTCGTTCGATAGTATCCGGATCACGTTCTGGCCTACTATATAGTCGGCTCCGTGCACGGTTAGAATACCCCGCAGGGCCTCTTCGAGCGAGACTTCAGTCAGTGAAACGGTGACATTGCCGGTGACATTAGGGCTCATGATCAGGTCGACGTCAACCTGATCGGCCAATTGTCTTATTATAGTGCCGATAGGGACCTCATTGACGTCGATACAGACGACTTTTTGCATTCGCTGCTCGAGGTCGGTCATGACCTTTGTCTTCGTTGCCTGCTCGTGCTGCTGCCCGGCGCTGACCGAGGTGCAGAAGAAACACACAACTGCGCAAACGATCAAAAATTTAAGCCGGCTTGTTTTTGTTTTAAAGGTTTTCATGGTAACTCCTCCCTTTCTAACTTGGATTTAACTCAAAATCTTTTCAATTCATCTTTATGCAGTATCCTTTTCACTTTCTTATGAGACTGCACATATCCCTCTTCGTACCTGTTTATCCCGAATATATTATTCGGTATTATTCACGTATTTTTTGCACCCACCTTTTTCCGTTCTTTTCTAATTCCACCCTGTCTCTTTCTATTCTTACAATGGTAAAACCACCAACCGTATCCCCGACGTATACGATTTTAGAGCCGATGAACGCGGAAGGTTTGTCCTGCGAATATACAATGTCTTTTACTTTTATGGCTACCGGACTTGTCTCAACGGCGGTTACGTTTGGTCCTTCGCCCGGATTTTCATCCTGCCCGGCGTTCTGGCTTTCATCCTGGCCCGGCAGTTTGATCGGGTCCCTCGTAATAGCCGGCAATGGTTCCGGAATCTGCCAGTCGATTTCGATGCCGGAATCGGCGTTAGCGACTTTGACGGAGGCGTTATCTTTCATGGCGCCTTCTGTTTTATCCGGAGCTTTGCTGATAATCTGTCTGAGTACAAAGATCATTACTATCAAGAGGATAGGCACCATAACCACGAATGCTTTTTGCCTGGCGGGACTGACGCCCGGTTTTGGTGCAAAGAGCTTGTCTTTGATCCGCTGCAAGAGACCCTCGCTTGTGACTTCTATAAACGGATCGTTTTGAAGCTGCTTAGCCGGTGCAGCTTCCTCAGGCGACTTGCTGGATTGAGGATGTTTTTTAATCGAAGGATTCTGCGGTGTCTGATGGTTGGCCGGCGTCAGTTTTGGAAAGGCATTGGCGGATTTGTCCGGCTCGGTTTTATCCGATGAATCATCAGCTTGATTGAGTTTTTTAATCAGAGGACTCTGTGGCATCTGATGGTTGGCCGGCGCCGGTTTCGGAAAGGCATTGGCGGACTTGTCCGGCTCGGTTTTATCCGATGAATTTCCAGCTTGATTGAGTGTTTTGGTCAGAGGACTCTGCGGCATCTGATGGTTGGCCGGCGCCGGTTTCGGAAAGGCATTGGCGGGCTTGTCCGGTTCGGCTTTATCCGATGAATCCCCAGCTTGATTGAGTGTTTTGGCCAGAGGACTCTGCGGCATCTGATGGTTGGCAGGTGCCGGTTTCGGAAGGGCATCGGCGGGCTTGTCCGGCTCGGCTTTATCCAACGAATCCCCGGCTTGATTGAGTGTTTTAATAAATGGACTCTGGGGCACCTGATGGTCGGCAGTCATCGGTTTTTGAAAGGCGTTGCCGGACTGGTCTTTTGAGGCTTTATCCAATGACTCGTTGGCTTGATTAATTTTTTTAATCAGTGAACTCTGCGAAATCGGGCGGTCCGTGGACATCCGATTTGCAGGGTTGCCGGGAATTTCGTTTGGTGCATGTGCTCCGGGAGCCTGCGTTTCGCTGTTGTCCTGCGGGATGGGCACATCCTTAAAGACGGATGAGACCTTTTTCTGCAGTCCTGTCCTTTTATCGTGATTTGCCATTGTTTACCTCCTCACCAGGGCATAGTCGCTGCTCGTCTGCTCGATCGAGGTTCCGTCATCACTCAACTCTTCCGCAAGTGTTTGTATCTGTTCAACCAAAGTCCAGCCGTTGATTATCTCCTCGGCCAGCGCCCTGTATTCCACAGACCCCTTACTTCCGGGGGCATAGAGCAGCGCCGGCTCCCCGGCACTTGGTGCTTCAGCCAGTCTTACACTTTTGTGAATGACCGCATCGAATACCAAATCGCCGAAGAATTCCCGCATCTGCTGCTGAATTTGCCTGCTTAGCAGAGTGTTATTTTCGACAAGCGTTAACAATACGCCTAAAATCCTTACCTTCGAAGGGGAGAAACGTTCCGCGATAACGTTCACCGTTTCGAACAACTGTTTCAGCCCTTCCATTGCATAGTAATGTACCTGGACCGGTACTACGACACCGGTACTGGCGAGAAGGCCGTTTAGGGTCAGCATGCCCAGTGACGGTGGGCAGTCTATGATAGTGATATCGTATTTTTCGCCGACCATTTTGAGTTTCTCGCTCAAGACGACGATGTCTTTCAGATCAACTTCGGCTCCCGAAAGCAGAACGTTGCTTGGCGCCAGATCAAGCAGCTCGATTTTCGTGTTCATTGTTACTTCGGGTATTTCAATTTGGTCTTTTACCAGGGCATTGTAAATCGTCATGTTCAGTTTGTCGGGATCGTAACCGAGTCCGATCGTGCTGTGGCCCTGCTGGTCGAGATCAACGAGCAGCGTCCTGTAGTTTTTCTCGGCAAAGGCCGCCGCGAGGTTCACCGCGGTCGTTGTTTTGCCGCAACCGCCTTTTTGATTTGTTATTGCTATGGTTCTCATATCTTCGCGCCCAAAGACTGTGCCGATGACTGGTCGGCGACTTCCCTGTCCTGCTGTTTTTTGACAAAAGCCGCCACGTCAAGGGCCACTTGATAAGCTGAATCATCCTGATTCGTACGAGCTATTGAGAATTCATTCACGAAGAGGACCGGCCGGTGTCTTTCCAAGGCATTCACGAAAGTAGCGAACTGATTGAATCCGGCGGAGAAGCTGATATCGATGTGGTTTTCGCTTATACTGTTACTGTCAGGTATTGCCGAGTTTCTTTGTTTATCTTTACTTTCGATGTTGAATGAGCTGACTTTCTCTTTGTTGGCGATTTGACCTATATCAAACGTCAAATTAGCCGCTTCTTCGTGATTGAGGACAAAAGCCTTCAATTTATCTCGAAGACTTTCAATTTCTTCGTTTAACCGGATTTTGGTCTGCTCATCTGCTGCTTTTTGTGCAGATTTGTACAGTTGTTTTTTCTCCGCGAGCTTGTTTTGCAAGTTTATCCTGGTTTTTATCTGCGGTCTCAGCAGCATTAGGAAAGCCACGAGCAAGAGCATTACGCAGGCCGCCCATACGATAGCCGCTCTCATAAGATATTTTTTATACATTTGTATGAAAGCTTTGATAAAAGTCATGCTAAACTCCCGGTTTAAGGACGCAACTTATTTCGTAAGAAACAACATCCCGGCCTTCGTATGTTTCAGACTTCTGCGAAACTTTGATATTTTCGAGCTTCGGTCCGAGAAAGGCCGAATCGCGAAGGCGGTCCCGGAAATCTCTGACCGCTTCATCGCAGTTACTATCGGGGCCGCCGCTAACACTAAGCTGCAATGTTCTTACGAGCACGTCAATCTCTATCATTTGATCCGGATTATCTTTCTTGGGAGCTTTTTTCTTTATAGAGTTTTGCCTTACCGAAAGAGAGGTCAGCACTACCGAGTCAGGTATATTCTCCGTCAGTGTAGTCAATACAGGTGACCATTGAGTGTGTCTCTTTATCGACGAGTTAACTTCCGACAAGTAACCGCTATAAGCTCTTTTCTTCTGCTCTAATGTTTTCTGCAACCCGACGGCGTCTGACAATTTGTCAATTTCCGCCTGGCATCTGTTCATTTCCTGCTTCTTGATTGATACAACGATTTTGTCCTGCATATAAAAGCTGAGCATTCCAATTGCGACGGCAACAGGTATTGCAACCGTTACCGCAATGATAGCAAGGCTGCCGGGCTTACTCTTCAGCGGAATTGCCTGTCCATTTAATAAGTCTATCGTAAACATAGCTTTTCGTCTTGTCGCTCGTATAAGTTTTAGTTCTTCTTAATAATCGATTAGATCGTTCTCATAGCAAGACCGGCCGCTACTGCCATTGCGGGGCCCGCCTTTGAGAGAATATCTTCACACTGCCGGTTTCCATCGCAGGGTATTTTGTCAAATGGATTCCACAAGACGGCCTCGGCTCCAAGCCGGCGGTTCAATAACTCAACGAATCCTCCGACCAGGGCGAAGCCACCACTAACTAATATTTTCTCAACGTTCGACGATGAAGACTGGGCAGTATAATAGCGCAGCGTTTCTGTTACATCGGCAATCAATTTCTGGCAGGCTTTTTCGAGGCTATCGTGGAATCCCGGCTCAATTGTCGCCGGATCGCCGGACAAAATTCCCCCGACTGTTTCCATTGAAGTATTATTCTCCGCGGCGATCTGTGCCATAATATCATTGCCGGAATAAGTCATATCCCGGATAAAGGGCCTGCCGTCATTGTCCATAATTGCCAGAGTCGTATAAGAGCCGCCGACGTTCAAAATAGCAATTGTTCGGTTCGTCTGGGAATCTTCCTGACCATCTTCGAGGCCGTTGTAACAATTCAGAAGCGCCAGTCCGTCAACATCCATCAGGATGCAATTCAGACGTGCTTCTTTAGCGAGCTGTGTCTTGCTTTTTATTAAAGTATTGGTCGCCGCAACTAATACGCCGCTTGTCTCATTGTCGTCGTCGTCCTTGGGCATTAAATGATAATCGACAGCGCTATCTTCGGCACTAAACGGACAAACCTGCGAGGCTTCGAGCGAAATTGCTGCGGCTATCTCTTCGGGCAATAACGAAGGAAATTCGAAATCGCGTACGGCAACTTCCTGGCCGTTCACTCCGCAAACGGCTAATTTCGTCTTGATCCTGGCCGACTCGAAGCATTTGCGAATCGCACGGATTGTATTTGTTCTTCGTTGATTATCATCTTCGCTTGCCGCAATTTCGGTAATGCCGGCCGCGGTGGTTGTGTAGCCGGTATCGTTCTTGCGCAAAGCAACCATCTTTACGGCACATGAGCCGATATCCAGACCAAGTACGTCTGTTTTCTTAAATTCAAATAAATGTTTCCAGTCTTTGATCATTAATTTCTCGTTCTATTTTGGTGCTTGACTTATGAACTACCCAACCTCAATATTAACTCTTAAACATTCATCGGCTCAAAAAGAGGCTGTCTTCTTTAAGATTAATAATAGTGTTGGTTTTTCCAATACAGAGAGTGAAAATTTAAGATGTATGTCCTATAAAGAATATGTTGTGTGGTATGTATTAAGTTTTTTTAAATCTTTGTATGCACTAAATTGACAGCAGAATGTCATTGATTTATGGGTCCTTCCCGAGGATTATAAGACCCACTGAATGTTGCAGGAACGAGGGCATTTTCAACCAGGCTATCTTTTTGAAACAGAAGGTGAGATGGACCGCTTGCCAGGCGGATGGTGAGTATCTTTAAGAGGTATTAGTCAGGATAAAACAGCAGACCGAAAGTTACGTGAATCTGCGAGTATGAGTAATATCAATTCTGGTACCGGATTATGCTTTTGTCGGAATACGGGCAAAGTCACTTGGATAAGCCTATATCCACGACTAAGGATGCGACTCTGATGAAACAGACTTTACGACAACTTCTTTCTCAATTTTGCTACATGCCGAATCACAGAGCCGGATTTTACGACTTGCCCTCAGACCAGCGATCTACCACTAAACGTATTCCCTCATCCTCAACGCTGACTTTTTTCAACGCTCTATCATAATGGTAACTGCCGCCAGACTTAAATTCAAAGTTGTTCGAAACGACAGATCCATAAGCATCTCCTTTGGCATAAAGATCGACGTCGGCGTTCGGGGCGTAGATGACGCCAACCCAATCGCTATTGGCTTTGACATCGAAATACTGGGTGTCATTACCCGTGGCATAAAGTTCTAATGCTTTTGCCGTTTTGGCTTTACTCTCAACACCTATTCCGCTGCTCTCGCGGCTGTGAATGTTTCCATCCACGTAAAGAGTTAAAGTCGAACCTTCTTTTACAATAATCTGGCATGACTGGCCAAGTTGAATATCTCCTGCCACGTGCAGCTCAACATCTCCGCCGCTTATCTCCAATACGCCCGGATCAGTGCTGGATTTCAAGTTAATCGCCGTATATGTTCCACTGTCGGCAGGCGTGATTGTCACGGTGTCGCTCGTAGCACTAATATCTGTTCCCTTATTTAAAAGGGTCGCCGGAACGGTTATCTGAGGCAGGGGTTCTTTTTGAGTCGCCCCATACTTGAGCCCTGCTATATTCGCGCCAAGGTCTTTAATTGCCGTATTCGGATTTCCGCCGAGGCCTACCCGGACATCGCCATTAATTACGACACCAGAGTTCAGAGTGATGCTCGAGTCTAATGTGCTTTGCGTAGCGATGTCTGCATTTGTATTTTTGTCGTGTTTGTCAAGGGAGTTATATCCATCTACAAGCGTACCGGCTTTTAGTATCAGATCCGCCTTCGTAAGAACGGCATTGTCAAATAATCCCTTAAGTTCCGTAGTTGCATAGACAGTTCTTTGGGCCAGCCCGGATTTGCCAACGGATTTAATAACATAGCCGCCGAGATGATCACCTGTAACGTTGTAGCTATAGACCGCATCGCAATAGGGTAAGCTTACATCCGTTGCCTGCGGCAGAGTACCGCTGTTCCAGAGCTTGGCCTTAAGTATCTCATTCATTTCAAACAGCGCTATTGTCAGCCCGGCATCAGCAGCACATCGAGCTTCAATATCCGACGAGTTTCTTATCGAAAGGATACGGCTGTTAAACCCCAGACCCAGCAGTCCAACACCCATCGCAAGCAATATTATAATGGAAACCACCGCCAACGGTACGGCTGAGCCTTGCCTTTTAGATTGTAGCAGCTTTTTCATGATTTATCCCATCCTCATATTTCTGAATAACTTTTCTATTTATTGTGTGCAACAGCGGATGTAACAATAGTTTGACTCTGTGTTCCGTTATCTAAGATAAGCTTCATTTGAGCGGACGTACCGGCTTGTTTGAAAGTGCACTCCGAAACATTTCCGCACACGGTCTCGACGTCAATCGTTGCCCTCGGACTCAATTGGCCGTACTCGACATTCAAGTCGCTGCCGGACACATAGAAACGCGCGTAACGGTCAACGACAGTCGAAGAAGCATCCGCGTAGTAATAGACCTCGATCCAGCTACCGTCGCCGGCCAATATAAGTTTGCTGCTGCTTGCGTTGCGGATCACAGCGTCGAACTTCTTTCTCACCACGTAACTGTCAGTTACAACGTCGGAATTTATGCGATCGTACATTGTGTTCCAGGTGGTTTGACCGTCAACTACGACTACACCTATAGCAAGTCCGACAATAACCAGAATTACTGTGGCTATCATCAGCTCGACAAGAGTAAAACCCTTTCGGGCCCGGGATCTTTTTTGGGTAATTATCATCCTAATCGTCCTCGTGGTCTGTTAATAAGTTTGGCTGTAGACTGTGAGACTGAATGACTTGTCTATAGCGTCGTTACCGTCACCTTCGTGCTCTCGCGACGCCCAGGCTACAATGACATTCAATGCCCTTAATCCCGGTTTAACGTCTTTCCAGGACAAAGTCATTGTGTAATTATCGACGCCGGCGCCATCGTCGAATGCAACTGTGTAACTTCCCAGAGGGGTAAAATCATCAGGATTAGCGGGACCGGTGCCTTTGGCGACTTTCAAATCCGAACCCAAATGATTCACCGGGTCGTAGGTTTTGTCGCCGTTGATACCCTGCCAGCTTTCACAAAACATCAGTGCGATCCTTGCGGCTGTTGTCTGTGCATCGGCTTTACGCCCGTCCAAAGTGGCATTATATCTAAAAGTAGAAGTTCCGATAAGCGCTATCAACAGGATCGTGATTGCGACCATTGTTTCGGCTAATGTCATGCCCGGTCGAAACCGAAATTTTTTTGTCTGTGTAACCATTGTTATCCTCCCTGCCGGAGAAAGCAGCTCGAATATTGAAGCTGTGCCAATATTTAATTTAAGCTATATAAGCTACCAAAAGGTTAATTTGAAAATTGCTGTATTTACTCCCCCTCGATGGTAATCAACGCCTTAAAGCCGTCAATCCGCTAACTGCATTTGTTCGTCACCGTTTAAAGTATACTACAAAAAACGTCAAAAGCAAATTCTATGTGTTCATTCAGAACAGTGCCGTCAACTTACTGTTTGGTATATATGATCTTTATAACTGCGAAATCGTAAAATTACTGCTCAGACATCATGAGATCGAAATAAGAGGTATTCAGTTTATGCTATATGAAGCTGCAGTGCTGTCTAACCTGAAGTGGCTATGGTCGAAAAACGACCATAGCCACTGTTGCTTCAATCAGACTTATTACTACCGCAAAGGCGGGCTCATAGGCGATCCTCCGCGTCCACATATTCGCCCTTGAACGTCCGGGATAATATGTATAAGTGAGACCTCAACTTTCCAGGACGTATGCTTGCCGTAAAGGCGACTTCGCAGCCCCGGCAAAAGCCGGATTTCATTCTTACGGACTCCAGGAGCCATCTATATGCAGTATATATGGTCCGTTGGTTGGCGCATCAGCACTGGCAGTACCATTTTGAACCGTAATCTCGGCTATTCCGTCAGCATTGATATTACTAATGCTGTAATCCGCAGCCAGGAAATATGTGCCGTTCAAATCTGTAGGGCTAAAGCCCAGGGCACTCTGTGTGGCTGCATCACCAAGACTCGGAGCAAGGCCTTGAGCCGTGGCAACGCTCGTCTCGGCGGCGTACGCACGAACAGCGGTACGGATCGTACCTGCCGTGGCGTTGGCTTCCGACCATTTGGCCTTATCGATTCGGCCCTGCATCAGTGGAATCGCCACCGCGGCCAGGATGCCGACGATGAGAATAACCACCATCAGCTCCACAAGTGTAAAACCTTTTCTGCTTTTCATTTTCATCTCTCCAAAAAAGTTTGAAAAAAGTTTGGGCGCCAAGTGCGTCACCTGGCTTTTAACACAATCGACTAAATAAATATACGACTTCAATATCCATTTGAGATTTTTGATTTCCTCTCCGATATCGACAATAACTTATACTCACTCCTACATGTCCGACATTGTGAAAATCGGCAGATACAGTGCAATCACTACGACCGACACGACTGCACCAACCGATACAATCATTACCGGTTCGAGAAGACTGATTAGAGCGGTGACAGTTGAATCGACTTTCCGCTCATAATGTTCGCTGGTCTTATCGAGCACTTCAGGCATCGAGCCGCTTTCTTCGCCGACCTGTATCATCTTGATAACCATATTCGGGAAGAAGCCCGCCGAGCTCATACTTAGTGAGATGTTCGAGCCTCCGACAATATTTTCCCTCGTCTGGACGATGGCCGACTTTATGATGTCGTTATTGGTCATACCCGTGAGAATATTAAACGCTTCGAGCACCGAAACGCCCGAAGCGAGTAAAGTCGCCGTGGTTCTGCAAAAAGTCGCAACAAAGGCCTGACTTATTATTTTTCCGAACAGAGGAACGGTCAGGGCCATCCTGCTGAATAAATAGTGGCCCTTCTTGGTTTTGGAGACCATGCTCGCCAAGACTATCAGAAAGACGATAAATCCTGCAATGTAGAGATAGTTATGGCGCAGTATATCATAAAAATTCATAAAGCCCTGGGTGAAAGCAGGCATTGTGCCGCCGATTTGGTCGAATATCTTCCGGAATCGCGGGACAATAAAAGCCATTATGAAAATCACAATAACGACGATGAATGACAGAACGAAAATAGGATAGACCATCGCGCCTTTAACTTTTTTAGCAAGCTTATCGCGATTGTCGAAATACTCCGCCAGTTTGCCTATCGCTTTGGCGATATTACCGCCGCTTTCGCCGGCCAGGATCATTGCACAACTGAGCCGGTTGAATACCTTGGGATATTCTGCAACGCATTCGGAGACGGGCTGACCTTTTTTCACCTTTTCCGATATCTGCTTGAGAATCTCCTGAAGCTGTGTATTGTCCGTGTCCTCGCCGATAATGTCTAACGCCGTGGTAATCGGAATTCCTCCCTCGAGCATTGTCGACAATTGCCAGCAAAGTGCCGCGAGGTCCGATGATTTGATACTTTTACGACGGCCTTTTTTCCGAATTTTCACGGTTTTCTTCTTCGAGACATCCTTTACTGATATAGGTGTAAGCCCTTGCTCACGAAGCTGGTTCAGTACCTCGGTCGAGCTGGCAGCTTGCGCGAAGCCCTTTTTCTGAGAACCATTGGAATCCCGAGCGACATAACAGTAGTTTTTCATCTGTTGAACCTTCTCAAAAGCACCCTTTTCCTTCCAAGAGCTTTTACCCCTTGTCTGTGAAAGCTATCCGAATTACTTCTTCAGCGGTTGTTAAACCCTTTAATACCTTAATAACGCCGCTGTTGAGCAAACCTCCGTACCCTTTTTGACGTGATGCCTCCCTGATCTGAGATTCGGTTGCACTGGTAATAATCTTCTCGCTGATTTCGTTGTCCACATCCAAAAACTCGAATATGGGCAATCTGCCGAGATAACCGGTTTCTCCGCAGGCCTGGCATCCTCTGCCGCGATAAAATACGGAGTTCTTGGCCTTCTCGTTGTCAATCCCCAAAGGTCTCAGGACTTCTTCACTCAAGGTGACCGGCTCTTTACAATGATCGCATATCCTCCTGACCAGTCGCTGAGCAATCACCAAATTCAGTGCCGAAGCCAGCAGGTACCGCTCAATTCCCATGTAGAGCAATCTGCTTATCGCGCTTGGCGCATCGTTCGTATGGAAAGTGCTCAGGACCAGATGGCCCGTCAAAGACGCTTTTATTGCAATCTCGACCGTCTCTTTGTCCCTGATCTCGCCGATGAGGACTATGTCCGGGTCCTGTCTTAAAATTGCCCGCAGGCATCGAGCGAAACCGAGGTCGATTTCCGGCTTAACCTGGATCTGATTTATCCCGGCCAGACGGTATTCGACGGGGTCCTCGACCGTCGTGATGTTTTTCGTCGGATCTTTCAAGTGACTCAGCGCCGAGTACAACGTAGTACTTTTACCGCTGCCGGTCGGCCCGGTGACGATTATGATGCCGTGAGGCTGTTTCAGTTTGTCTTTCAACTGTTTGAGGCGCTCCGGTTCGAGCCCAAGTAAATCGAGGTCGTGCTTGACCGCGGAGGCGTCCAGAATTCGCATTACCACTTTTTCGCCGTATATCGTTGGAATTGTCGATACGCGGACATCTATGGCCCTGCCGGAGACTTTCATTTTGAATCGGCCGTCCTGCGGCAGTCTGCGCTCGGCAATGTCCATATGTGCGATAATCTTGATTCTTGCAGTCACGGCCGCCTGCATCCTCCGGGCAGGTGGAACCATGTCACGAAGAATGCCGTCCACTCGCATACGGACAACCGTAGTTTTTTCCTGTGGCTCGATGTGAATGTCGCTTGCCCTGCATTTGACGGCCTGGCTCATGAGCAAGTCAACGAACCTGATGACGGGAGCCTTATTTGCAGCATCTTCACCGATGTTATCCGGTTCCACAACGTCTTCTAAAAGAATATCGTCATCCTGTTTGCTTCCATCCTCAACTTCCACCAGATTGCGAAGCTGCTCTTCTTCGACATCCGAGCCATGATAAATCAGCTCTATCACCCGGTTAATTTCACGAGCCGAGCTAATCGCCGGCTTAATCTGACGCTTCAATTTCAGAGCGACCGTATCTATCGCGACAACATTGAGCGGATCGGCCATTACAATAATAATGTTGTTATTATCATCCTCACCGATAGCAACGAGACAAAATCGCTTGGCAATGCTCTCCGGCAACATTCGAGCGACGTTCATGTTGATATTGTTTAGCTTGCTGGAATCGTCGAAGTGAATGTATTCCATCGAGAAATGTTCGGCCAAAGCGGCTGTGACCTCCTTATCATCCAGCTTTTTTAGCTGCAGCAATACTTCTCCGAATCGACCGCCCTGCTCGCGCTGTATGTCAAGCACTTCCTGCAATTCGTCCCGGTTTAACAAGCCTTTGGAGACGAGCAGCTCGCCGAAAAGAAGACCCGTTTCGGTCTCAGACGCTTTAGAGATAGTTTGTACAGAATCCATCCGACTAAAATCGACTCACTTATAAATTAATTACTTCAGGTTTATCCGCTTTTATCTCTGTAAATCGCAAACAACAACATTACTTACCGGGATTCACTCCGCCTTTTTAAAGAAAGGGTAGGAAAACCAAAATTGAGGTTGGACTACTCGCTCTCTTCTCACTCTCTTGTCCCTGTTACTTTATTCGACTCCTCGTTTTTTAAAATATACTCTAAAAACACGAAAAGCAAAAAAATATGTTTGTTTTAATCTCGGATAATCAACGGCAACAAATTACGTAATTTTTATTAATCCTCGAGCAAATAACGCAGGAACGTAAAAATCGCTGCTTTCGTAAAATCCCGTATCATTTATAGGACGGTTTACGAATTTCCAACAAGGCGGCTAAAATCCTTGACGAAATGCAAAAAATCATTAATATTGGCCTAATTGAAAAGCTGTTCTGTTGAAGTGCAGGTAGAAAACTTGCGGATGTGGCGGAATTGGCAGACGCGCAGGCTTCAGGTGCCTGTGCCCTTCGGGGCGTGGAGGTTCGACTCCTCTCATCCGCATTAAATTCATTATAATCGGCAGGAGCCGGTCTTTTACCCTGATAATCCGCACGTGGAGGAACTATTTAACGAAAATTGTCCGGATAGGCCGATAATAGTAATAACGAAAAACAAGTGCGATCGGCACTAATTGTCTTTGATATGGTATGGCGTTGGCTCGGTTTGCAAAGGTGTTATGCTTGAGATTTTCCAGAATTTCGAACAGATGACGGCCCGGTTCAGCCCGTGGGTCTTAATCGTCCCGGGGGTGGCGGCGCTTCTGGTCGGGTTGCTTATCTGGCTCGGCGGACTGAGCCTCGGAAAATTATTCGTAGCTATTGCCGGTGCGGCCAGCGGCTTCATTGTCGGTCTCTTCGTAATCGGCCGGAATGCCTTCTCCGCATTACTCTCGGCGGCTGTTGCTACGGTTATCGCCATAATATTCGAAAAGGTAATTATTATTGTTCTGGCGGCGATATTGGCGGCGGCGATTTGCTTCGCTTTTCTGGCCGGCCCATACATCGAACTCTCACAGGCCCAAACCTCCGCCGCTCCGAACGATCTGCCGGCTCAGGCCGCAACGCCCGGCGTCAGAGGAAGTGTCGAACAGCTTAAGGCATACGCACTTGATGTCGGTGGAAAGATAAAACAGGCCGGCTCACAGATGCCTGCGCAGAAATGGGCGGTTATCGCCGTGCCGGCGGCGATTATTATCGTGGGTGGATTGACGCTGAGGCGTTTGACATCCGCCCTGTATTTTTCGGTGCAGGGAACATTGTTCATCTTCGCCGGTATGATTTTGCTGCTTTTGTACAAAGGGACCAGGCCTGTCAGCCACATTCGCATCAATCCGTCAATTTATGCTTCTGTTTTTGCCGCGATGACGGCTTTCGGTACGGTTGAGCAGTTGTTAATTTGTAAACGCACAAAAACAGGATCGGCCGGTGGAAAAAATGCCGGCGGGAATAAGAACGGCAGGAGTAAGAATTGAACTGAAATAAAATCGAGACCGACGGCCGGCGTAATGAGCTCGCCCGCTTGCAAAGAGCTCAAACCTGTCTGCGGCGATATAAAATACCGGACATGTTTGTCTCGAACAATATTGAGAAAATGAGCATAAATCTAATGAAAAACAAAAAGAAAAATCAAGGAGAGGAACAATGAATTACGTTACTATCCTTGCACAGGCGGCCCGGACTGCAACCCCCGAGGAGGCCGAAGAAGCAATCGTCCCGATAGATTTGTTTTGGAATCAAATTACTTCCCTTAGCTTGCTGGAAGCATTGACATTTATCTCTTTCGGAGTGGTTTGTTTGTTCTACGGCTGGCGCGTCTTCAAGGTCCTGGTGGTCATCAATTTTGCCCTGCTGGGCATGATCCTGGGAATGGTAATCACCGAGAAAATCGTCGGGCTCAACAACCAGTTCGCCGGTGGAGTCGTAGGCATGGTAATATTGGCGGTCCTTTCCGTGCCGCTGATGCGGTGGGCCGTTTGTTTATTGGGAGCGGTCGCCGGCGGAATACTCACATCGGGAATATGGTACGCCTGCGGTCTGACCGAAAGGTACATCTGGGCCGGCGGGCTGGTCGGCATCGTGGCCGGCGGGATGATCTCGTTTATCATTTTCAAAGCCGCCGTTATACTATTTTCCAGCCTGTGGGGCAGCGGTTTGGTTGTGGTCGGATCACTTGCGCTTTTATACCTCTACCCGAAAACATCGGTGAAGGTCGAAGAGTTCGTATTCTCTCTAAAATGGTTTTTACCCGTAGTTATTTCGGCGCCGACCGCAATAGGTTTCGTCCTGCAACACAAATTCCTGAAAACCTCAAAAGACTATAACCTCTGACCTGCACACAATTTCATTCATAAGAGCCTAAGTTTGAGTTTTTTTGCGTTGACAACAACTTTAGGAGCTTGTATAATTATATTTTAAAAGGTGTGTTTTGTACCGCCCTGTTAGTAAAGAATCCCGCTGGCCGATAAAAGGGGAAACGATGAAGAGTGTTTGTGTTTCTGTATGTAAGGTGATTTTGTCTGTTATCCTGTTGGTTTTGGTTTTTGCGCCCTTCGGCTGTAGTTCTCTGCAGCCCGGCGAGACCGCCGCTGAGGGCCATAGAAGACATCAGCGCGTTGCCAGAATTAATCAGCAGGAAATGATGGCGGATATCGACACAGTGCTACTGCTCGACAAGCCCAGCAAACTCACCGACAAAAGGATACCGTAATTCGTATTGCGTATGTAACACCGTGTTATTTTTTTACGCATTACGAATCACTCACGGCGCACGACGAGTACAAAGGGATTTGATTTGTGGAAACACTCATCGATCAAATACAATTGTATTTTACCCGGGTAGTGGACTACCCTCTGCATATCGTCGCTATTGAATTGATTCTCATCGGGCTGGTGGTTTACTGGATAGTGGATTTTCTCGAAGGCACTCGCGGCGAAAGGCTTTTCCGCGCGGTCATATTCATTCTCATAGCGGGTTTTCTTGTCTTAAAACTGGTCGTCGGGCAGTTCCCGTTCGAGCGGCTTCAGTATCTTTACAACGGTTTCTTGATCGGCGTTTTGATAATTGCAGTGGCGGCGTTTCAGCCGGAAGTCCGAAGAGCTTTAATGCGAATAGGGCAGAGTCGTTTTTGGTCGAGCGCATCTCAGCAGCTATCGCGGACAGTCGAAGAGCTGGTTGCCGCCGTAACGATGCTTTCCACGGCTCGAATCGGGGCCATTATCGTTATTGAAAGACGTGTGGCGCTGGGTGAATTTTTGGAAACCGGCATTCGAGTCGACGCCCGGGTGACTTCCGAGCTGCTCAAGACGATTTTCCAGCCCGGCACTGCTCTTCACGATATGGCCGTCGTAATACGGGGCGATAGAATAACAGCCGCCAGGGTGCAGTTACCGCTTGCCGAGGACGGCGGCATCGGGAATGCTGAACTTGGCTCTCGACATCGTGCGGCTATAGGTATAACGACCGGCTCGGACGCCCTTTGTCTCGTAGTCAGCGAGGAAACCGGCATAGTTTCTCTTGCCGAGAACGGTAAGCTTACCAGAAATATGGATGAATCCAGGTTAAAAAAGTATCTTTCAAGTGTGCTCTCATGAGTCGAGACTCTTTGGATCCGAAATACGAGCTAAGAAGTACGAGGTTAAGAAAAATCAAGTACAGCAAGATAGCAATCGTTATATTTTTGACGGTCCTGATTTGGGTTTGGGCGGATCTGGCACTGGACGATACGTCCCCTGTTTCCGGTGCTACTATAATCGTAGCCGAATCCAGCCCCAATCTCTGGGCAAGTTTCGGCGGTGAAGCTTCCACTTCCATCGATAATATTATGCTCAAAGGTCCGGCATACAAAATTGCGGAGATAAAACGCGAGATCGGTGAAGGCACGCTGGACCTCAAATTCTCTTTGCATCCCGGGTTGGAGGGAATGAATGTCGCCAAACCATATACTCTCGACGTTCTGGATTTTATCAAAGGCAGCGAAGAGTTGAGAGAGCTGAGCGGTCTTACGGCTGAATCCTGCGAGCCTAATACTATTACCGTCGATGTTGTCGAGCTGGAAGAAAGGCCGCTGACGGTTCAATGTATCGATGAGAGCGGAAATACTCAGAAGTACGAGAGCATTGAGCCATCGACGGTAAACATACTCGTACCGAGTGATTGGGGCCGGGATAAACTCATTGCCCGGGTTAAGCTGAATCGAAATGAAATCGAACAGGCAAGAAAAGCTCCAATTGAAAGAATCCCCAGCGTCGAATTGGCGGCCGAGCAGATTAGAGAGGCCACCACACCGGTAACGATCAAGTTGCTGCCGGAAGAAGATCCGCTCAGCGTCAAGAGAATAGAGGACGCAACAATCAGTATTGCCATGAGCCAGACTTTATCGGCGAAATATTATGCTGTGATTACAAACCTGCCCACCGTGCTGAATTCTTTAGACGTCAGAGCGACAACCGATGCAAAACGGGCGTATGAAAATCAACAGTTGCCGCAGATGACGCTGTATATTTTTAACAGTGACACGAAAAAGGGCCAGGAAAATCAATACAAGAAAGTTCACTACAATTTTCCTCTGGAATATGTCCGCAAAGGGGAGATCGAGCTGGACAAGGAGCCCGCTACCGTAGAATTTAAGTTGAATCCTCTGCCTCCCGTCGAGAGTGAGTAAGTTGCCGCCGTACGAAAGCCATCGAGGCCTCGATAGTCATCCACAGTGCCAACACAAATATCCCCGCCCCGATTATAGATAGAAGCCATTTTTCACCGGCATATTTTTCATTAGTAAGGAAAATTATTTCGTTTTTGACCAAGGCCCAGTTCGTTATGACCAGCATAATTATGCACGGCAGGGCCGTTACGATATATTTCATGCCGCCCTTGCTTTTTAAGTAAAGCGTCACCACCAGCAAAGCCAGGGCGGCCAAAAGCTGGTTGGCGGTTCCGAACAAAGGCCAGAGTTTCATTGCACCTGTGCCGTCGGCGCCTGTGGCGAATGCCAGCCCGGCAGCGGTAAGAACTACGAAAGTTGTCGCTATCCACCTGTTGGCAAAGAAAGGAATTCGCAGATCATTTGCCAGCTCACTTACTACATATCGCTGGATTCTTGTGGATGTATCAAGAGTCGTGCCGGCAAAAGAGGCAATGAATACACCCATAAGTGTAATTCCAACCGTCTCAGGCAGCCCGAGCTTTGCCATCATATTGGCTGCGCCGATTACTACCGGTGCTATTTTGTCGGACAGCCCTTTTTCACCTATCCATGTGCCATATTGATGCTGCCAGGCGGCCTGCCCGGTCAGAATTGTTCCGTCGTCGAGCTTTAGCGCCATTCCGATACCTGCTGCAACGCAGACCAGAACCAGCACAGCCAGGAAGCTTTCGAGCAGCATCGAGCCATAGCCTACGAACTGACAGTCGGTTTCTTTTGCGACTTGTTTCGAACTTGTACCGGAGGCGACAAGGGAATGGAAGCCGCTGATGGCTCCGCATGCGATTATCACGAACATAAAAGGCCAGATCGGCGGAGTGCCGGCGGGAAGCGCCCTGTTGAAAGCCGGCGCCACGAGAGGAAGACCGTCCGACAATGAAGAGACGACAACTCCAGAAACCAAAAGGCCCATCGCGATAAAGAGCTGCCAGGCATTGATATAATCGCGGGGCTGAAGCAGCGTGGTCACAGGCAGCGTCGAAGCTACCCACGCATAAATCAAAAGGATTATTACCCACAATCCCGTGGGCGGTATCCCAAAGGCCGTACCAGGACGGACAGGAATCAAACTACCGACAGCAATACACAGATACATTCCGAATACGGCTATCGCAGTGGCAATAGCAACGTTTGCGGTTTTTTTATAGACGGCAAAACCCAGCGCAACAGCAATTGGAATCTGCAGCCAGACCGGTATAACGGCACTCGGAAACCTGGTAAATACCGCCGCGATTACTACTCCGAATATTGCAATAACAATCAAAAGGCTCAGAAACACCACTGCAAAGAATATGAATCGCACGCGCATATTGATATACTTAGCGGCGACTTCCGATATGCTTTTGCCCTCATTTCGCAACGAGATAACCAATGCTCCGAAATCGTGCACGGCTCCCATAAAAATAGAGCCGAAGAACACCCAGAGCAACGCCGGCAGCCAACCCCAGATAATTCCTATGGCCGGGCCAACTATCGGCCCGGTGCCGGCAATAGATGTATAATGATGGCCGAAAATTATCCCCTTGCGCGTGGGAACATAATCAACACCATCCTGTTGTTCCACACTTGGCACAAGAGCATTCTTATCGAGCCTGAATATTTTTTTGGCAAGAACTCGTCCGTAGGTATGATAAGCTACCAGATACCCACCGCCACAAATTAATATTAGCAAAAGTGTATCCATTCTTTATACCTCGTATTCTGCATTAACCTTTCCCAATAACCATTTCCATGCTTCAGCATGGACTAATCTCTTATCGTGCCGGCAATTAGCTCGATGCTTCTATTAGTCGCACAATTTCATCCTTGGCCTGCTGGAGTTGAATGTCCTTGCCGGCGGCAAAACGGATATCGAAAGGTACCTCGATATCAGGTTCAACCCCAACACCTTCCAGGCGCTTTCCGTCGATAAGCATCTTGTAGGCTCCATAGTACAGAAATGAATCTGGGGATATATCCTTTTTCCTTCCGCCCGTAACATATCCGGCCGTACGTTCTCCAACCAGAACACCTCTACCGGTCTTCTTGAAAAAATAAGCCAGTACTTCTTTGCCGCTGCGAGAGCCACCGTTGATAAGAACAACCACGGGTTTATCACACCCGGCGACAGACTTAAAGGATTGCTTGCGTCCCGTTGATTCGACGGTTATTTTTCCCATGCCGTACCGTAAAAATGGCGCAATAAATTCATACCCCATATCGCCCCCGTAACCATCTCGAATATCAATGATTATCCCTTCTGTTTCGTTTGCTCGATGGATACCAAATTGCAGTGCATTCTTCATCTCTATTCCACGCAGCCACCAGAGGCGAACATAAGCAAAGCGGTGCCCTTTATATTCGATAGTCTTCAAGCTGGCATACGAATCATTACCCAGTCTGTCTATTTCTTTCATGTCGAGAGGCGTAACCGTCAGTTTTTTTCGAGTGGATTCCGATGGGCCTTGCTGGACAATCAGTTCTACTTCCCGATCCGCCTTGTTAATGAATGAACGAATCGGGTGAAAGGGTTGGCCGTCTGCTTCTACCAGCCGGTCTCCGAAGAGTATACTTACTTTTTCCGCCGGTGATGAATCAAGTGCGGCCGCGACATAGTGATATCCCTCTATCTTTTTGGTCACTACGCCGATCCCGCTCCGATGGGTGTCATGTTTCCCGAACACGACCTGTATTATGTAATAACCGGGATCCGACTTCGTGTAATAACGGGTGTGTGATGTCTTTAGCTCCGCTAACATCTTGTTGATGATTTCAGCAAATGATTCTTGATCCCGGGCGATTATCGCTTTCGGTCTGTAGCGGTTTCGGGCATCTGCCCAGTCTACGCCGTTGAAATTCGGGTCCCAGAATTCATCGTTGATAATCCCCCATACCTTGTCGAAGCATTCGGCCGGGTTAAACTCATTAGGTTCCGGCTCTTTCCTCTCTTTTCCTACTATGACACGAGCCTCGTTTGAGGACGTGACCTTTATTTTTTCGATTCCGCTCGCGCATTGTGAGTCCCATACAACCAATATCAGGACCACAATTCGAAATATCCTCGCCATTAAACTGTCTTTCTCAACTCTTATCCGCTCGGCATTATTCGCTACTCTCTGTGTTTTCGGGCAAAGAGTCTTATCGGCACTTCGTCAATCGGCAATACGGATCGTAACCGATTTACGATGAATCTGCGATAGTTTTCTTCGAACAATTCGGGTTTGTTCACAAACATAAGAATCGTAATCGGATTGACGGCGACCTGCGTTGTATAATAAATCTTCGGCCGGCCCTTTTTCGCGCCTCTGGCGATGCCGATTTTCTCTTGTTTTATCAGCTCGAAGGCCTTGTTCAGCTTGTTAGTCGGTATCCAAGTTGTAGTCTGCTTGAAAATTTCCGCCGCCAGGTCCAAAACGCTCTGGACGTTCTTGCCTTCGGTCGCCGTAGTGAATGCCAGCGGTGCATATCTCACGCCCGGCAGTACTTTCGTCAAGTAATCCTCGTAATCCCCGGTAGCGGCCGAATCCTTTGCAAGATCCCATTTGTTGACGACGATTATACAGCTTTTGTATTCTTCGGCGATGAACTTTGCTAATTTCTTATCGACCTGCGAGACCGGCACTGCGGCGTCTATCAAAAACAGCACGACATCGGCATGCTGAATCGAGCGCGTAGCACGAACGTAGCTGTAAAATTCGATGCTGTCGGCCATCTTACCTTTTTTTCTTACGCCGGCGGTGTCGATAACAATTATGGTTTTGCCGTCCTTTTCGAAGCGGATATCCACCGCATCTCTTGTTGTGCCCGGCGTCTCGCTCACGATTACCCGCTCGGAGCCGACCATCGCGTTGACCAGCGTGCTCTTGCCGGCGTTTCGCTTTCCGACAATCGCAATTTTCATGGCCGGCTCTGCAGGTTTGGGCGACTCCATATGTGCCAGTTTTTCGAAAATCATATCCAGCAGGACCGCTTTGTTGATATTATTCTTCGCCGAGATGCACAGAAATTCGCCGAAGCCGAGCCTGGAAAATTCACCCGCGGCGGGAAACATCTTCGCCGTGTCGGCTTTGTTGGCTACGCCAATCACATCGAGGTTGTTTTTACGCAGAAGCTGAGCGATTTTCTTATCCAGCGGCACAATCCCGTCGCGAATATCTGCCATAAACAGTACGAGATTCGCCGAATCGATCGCCTGGTGGATCTGCTGCTCGACATGGCTTTCGAGCCGGTCGCTGTCAACTATCCCGTATCCGCCGGTATCGGTAAGCTCGAAGTACTGCTCGTCCCGGCCGATGATAGTACTCACTCGGTCTCTCGTAACGCCCGCCGTAGGCTCGACGATACTTATCATCTGCCCCGCCAGAGCGTTCAAAAGACTGCTCTTGCCCACGTTAGGCCGACCAATTATAGCTACTACAGGTAACGCCATTCTGATAATTTCCTATTGCTTATCTTCTTTTCAGTAATTAGTATTACTTTTATACCTAATAGTCAATATGCAAGTTCTAAGTTGTGAAAAGCTGTTTTTCGAGTGGAGCAAGTGATATGGAGAATAATCGACGGGATTTTTTGAAGATGGCCGCTGTGGGGGCGGCTGCTTCGGCGGTACCGGGATTTTCGCGGGATTCGCAGGGGAAAGAGAAAGCCGGCAATGAACCTGTTCAGAAAATGCTGCCGCGGTGGCGGGGGTTTAATTTGCTGGAGATGTTCACAATGCGAAGCAGGGGCGACTTTAGGGAAGATGATTTCCGCTGGATGCGCGACTGGGGCTTCGACTTCGTTCGTTTGCCTATGTGCTATCGACTCTGGATAGAGGATGGGGATGACTACAAGCTTCACGAGCCGATGCTGGCCAAGCTCGACCGGGCTGTGGAACTCGCCGGCAAGTACGACATGCATGTGAGCCTGAATTTTCATCGCGGGCCCGGCTACTCGGTCAACAGGGAATTCACTGAGCCGCACAATCTCTGGAAGGACGCCGAGCCGTTAAAAGCCTTCTGTTTCCATTGGCAATCGATGGCAAAGCGGTATAAGGGCATTTCCAAAGACAAGCTCAGCTTCGATCTTATCAACGAGCCGCCATCCCTGGGCAGCCGCATGAGCCGGGCCGACCATGAACGAGTCGTTAGGACGACTGTCAAGGCAATCCGCGAAATCAGCCCCGATCGTATCGTCATTGCCGACGGCATTAGCTACGGCAACATAACGGCGCCGGAGCTGGCCGACCTGAAAATCGGCCAGAGCACGCGCGCGTATCAGCCGATGTTCATCAGCCACTACGGCGCCTCGTGGGTCAACAGCAAAAATTTCCCCGAGCCGGCCTGGCCCGGACACGGCTGGGACCGCAAGCGCATGGAGCAGCACTACCAGAAATGGGCCGACCTGGCCAGGATGGGCGTCGGCGTACACTGCGGCGAGGGCGGCGCTTATAACAGGACGCCTCACGATGTCGTGCTGGCATGGCTGCGGGACGTCCTGGAGATTCTAACGGCGCATGGAATCGGTCTTTCGGTCTGGAATTTACGCGGCTCGTTCGGCATAGTCGATTCCGGCCGGAAAGACGTTAAATACGAGGACTTCCACGGCCACAAGCTCGACAGAAAATTGCTGGAGCTATTGCAGGAATTTGAATGAGCCGTTATCGAAACAAATTGCTGCTATAAAGACTCTGGCTTGCGAACCCAAAGAAGATTGTGCTCGAAATCTATCACCACAATCGTGTCTTTGAAATAGTCCATTCCAATTATAACACAATCTTCTCCAAAAATAGAATCGGCCAAAACAACAATGGTAGTCTGAACCATACATTTCTCACCAACGTTTAACTCCTTAACTGTGATTGTGTTAATATCATTCCAACCATTGAAGAACTGCGCCTGTCCGCGAGATTCACTCAATACGTGCAGTTTTGTCTCCAGTGTACTCCATACGCTCTGAGATACCGTCAGGCTCCAGTTCGTGCCGGTATCCAAAGTCGCTTTTGCTGCTTGGCCGGCGATTATGATGCGAACCATTAGCTTCTTCGCGTTCGTTTTGCTTTTCTCGACCGACAGAGGATACTGTTGCCACGTTTGCGCCGGGTCTGCCCGGAAGCTTTCACTCATGCTGAGCTCAACCTGGGAGGCCACGTTATCAATTAAGCAATAGCGGAATCGGTGCAATAGTCCCAGTCCAAAAAGGATTTGTCTCTGTTTCCATTTAGTTCTGCCAAACACTCGCTTCTCATAATGGTTCAGCGTGTATAAACAGGGGGGCGTGGTTATCGTCATCTCACCAATCTCGATCTTTTCTACACTACATAATCCGGCAAGAGTACCCTGCTGGTATTCAAACGGGGAGATTTCCAGTTGGTTATCCTTTACAATCATATCGTTGACGACCAGTTCAAAGCCGCAGCCGGTGTCAATAATTATCGGATATTGTCTGTCATTTAACCGGCCAGTTACATATACAAGAGAGCCGTCAAGTTTCTTTAGACGGCATGTCGCTTCTTTCAGCTTTATCCTGGTATTTTCCCATTTGACATCGACTCGGTGGGGCTCCATGCTGAGCACTTTGAAGGTCGGATTATTGGCATCTAATACACGAATGCCCGGTTCAGTTTCCAGGTTGGAGTTTGTAACGAAAACGATACGTTCGTTTGGCTCAATTACTTGTCTGAATATCCTGAATCCCAATAACACGGCAAGGTTAAAAGAGACCCACCATAGGACGGCGAGTGTTGATACCGAGACGATAATGAGCGTCTGTTTTCGCATTAGACAGCCTGTACAAAATCGTTACGAGCTAATGGTTAAACGTCATTATATAATAGACGCCTTTTTCGAAATGTTGTTACAGGAAAATTTTCCAATTCTGGAATTTAATCTTCGTTTTCGTATTGAAAGACCTGCTCTATAGAAACACCGAATGTCCGAGCGAGCTTGAATGCCAGTGGCAGCGACGGCGCGTACTTGCCCGCTTCGATGGCGATAATCGTCTGGCGAGTGACTCCCACCTTATCGGCCAATTGCTGCTGGGTTATCTCGCCGTGTTCGAAGCGAAGCCTGCGAACATGGTTGCTGAGTCTGTCACTGCTCATCGGCTTGCTCCAATGCGAACTGAATGAGAATTGCCGTGGACTGAACGAACTGCGCTATAAACAAACCCAGGAGAAACATCGCAGGAAGGACATAAGCGGGGACGAGGCTTTTAGCCCCTGCTATGAAAAACACGCAGAAGGAAATAAAGCAGCTACAGGCAGCGAAAGTGCCACAGGCAATTACAAAAGCCCTGATGTAGATTTTTTTTTCGCGTTCGTCAAAACCGGAAAAATTTCTGATGCCGCGCACCGTTGCTACTAAACCTGCAACCAAAAATGTAATGTAGAATATTACGAGGTCAAAAATTCCATTCGCGTTTAAGCGAACCAATACAGCCAGCCCTATTGCTGCAACTGCGACTGCTACGAGAATACCGGCCAATTCATACCAGGCCCTTTTTTGCAATTTACTCATGAATTTTCTCCTTTTGATCCCCAGGCGTACTGGATCAGAACAGCGATTGAATCTCCAAAAAAGAGTCCCACAGCTCCCAGAATAAATATTGTTAAAAGGTGACCAATATCTATCGAACCGCCGGGGCCGACCTTTAGAAAAACCGTTAAAATCGTAAAGAATAATACGAGAAACGCAGTTATATAACCAGCCAATGCGGCTGTTTTGTGAATAGACTTGTCGCGCTCGTCGTATTGGTTGGTTCCCTGTTTGGCAATCTTAGATCGATGAAGGTACAAAACGGCAACAATACAGCACAGGACAAATGTTATAACCGAAGTGATCAACTTTACGGGAAGGTTACTCACAAAAAAACCGAATAGCTGAAGGAGTAGGATTACCATCGCCAGAATTAGATTTAACAAGGCAATTTTCTGCAATTTACTCATGAATTTTCTCCTTTCTCTCCCCGGCTGTACTGGATCAGGGATGCCAGACCCTGCACAGACGTAAAAATGACGAGCCCCGCAAAAGTGTCAGGGGCATTACGTTAACCGATATTGAGCCGTGCGGACCAACGATGCACCAGGCTGCCACGCATACGGCCACGAAATATATCCAGAGCACGACATACCCGGCCATAACCGATTTTTTGTGGATCAACTGGTCACGCTCGTCGAAAGTCACTATATTTCGCCCTTTGCGGAATTTTTTCTCGATAAAAGGAAACAGCCAAAATAAGCCGCCCCAGATGACAATGCCTGCAAACATCAATACCGGCGCGAAGGATATTCCCCTGTCATAAGCGATAAATACGGCCACCCCGCCCGGGATGAGAAAACAAGCTAACCCCAAAAAGAAATAAATCCATGATACTTCCTTTTGACTCTTCATGATTCTTCTCCTTTCTCCCTCCAGCCGTAATGAAGCAGAACCGCGATAGAATAAACTAACAAAACGGGATAGAGCAGACTTACAGTTACGATAGGAAGAAGCCAAACGGGAATTGTGCCGTCCAGGCCGACGAAGAATTGCGGTATAACACTTGCAACCAAAAATAAAGGCCCTACGGAAATAAGAGCAGCTATACATGCTTTTTGTTTTATCCTGTTATCACGCTCATCAGAATCCGGCTCGTTCGGGCTTTGTTTTCTGAGCAGGAAAAATATTCCGGCAACTATATATAATAAAAAAATTAAAATAATTAGATAAGGCCAGAAAGGTTCGGGTGGCCCTTTTTGAATTGCGATTCGAAATATCACGTAGAAAGTAATAGTAAAGACAAGAATAGTTCCTACGAGATTAAACCATGCGCCTTTTTGTGTCCTGTTCATGATTAATCACCTCTTAAATTCTTTAGCTTTTCTATAATTGCAAATGTAAAGCAAACTTTACATTATGTCAAGTGTATTTTACATTTTTTTACAAAATTTTTACTTCCGCAGAATAGGGAAGAATTCCCGGCATTTTACAATTGGTTTACTGACAAGAGTTTAAGCTAATTTGCGAGAGATGTATTCAGAGCTAAAATTTCGGCGGAAACGCTTTTTCCCCTTTTTCGACTTAAACTTCATGAATCGGCAACCTTGCTTTTTAATCCCGGAGCGGATATACTTATTATTGAAGTTTTAATTCTATCTGACAGCAAATTAGAATCTTTTTATGAACGAGCAAAGAGGTTTCGCTCTGATAGAACTCCTGGTCGTAATCGCTATTATTGCGCTATTGATGGCGATATTGATACCGGCCCTGCATAGGGCGAGAGAGCAGGGTAAACGGGTGGTTTGCCTTAACAATCTCAAACAGTTGACCCTTCCCAGCCGGGTAATCCGGACCTTCTCAAAGTCCAGAAGGGCGTCTGGGGAAAACTGGGTTATCAACCGAATCCTCAGCTTTAATTTTGCATTTTACCTTTTAATCTTCGAGTTCAGTTCCGGCCGGAGGCAGCGGCAGGTTAATGTAGGGTGTGATGAATCGCACCATTGTTCTTGACCCATTATACGCAATACGAGTTCATTTACATCTTTAACATCCCTTTTATTCTTCCAAATGAACAGTTAATATTTAAGATGTGACCCCAACTTTTCTTCGGAGACCTTGCCATTGACTATTTTCTATCGACTATTGACTATTGTCCCCGCGTCCTCTGTGGTTAATTGACATGCGGCGAGTCACGGAGATTTTCTCAGAAAATGCTTGATTTTTTGGCGAGAATTTAGTACAATACTTAACTAATTGAATATAGAATACATGATAACAGAATGGAGAATGCGGAAATCAGAAAATCAGGGGATCAGGATGAAGAGTAACAGGACAGCAGGAAACCAGGAAGATTTGAACTGATAACCTGATACTCTGATAATCACTGCCTGGTAATCCGATACCCTGATACCCAGCATGATTTGAAAAAACAAAGCCAATGTTAAAATGGGCAAAATGGTGTTAATTTATTGATGGTAAGGATTTGTAGAGTTTTTATTGGTTTTTGGTGGTTTTGGGCACGAAAAAACAAACCCAAACAAACCCAATTTGTTCGCGTTCGGCATTATGTGGAGAACATCATGGTTTTGTCATTCCTGTGAAAACAGGAATCCAGATTCGTTGACGGTTTTGGATTCCGCATCAAGTGCGGAATGACAATTCTGGCAGGTTTTACACAGTACATTTGAAAAAACAAAGCCAATCGCCGGCCTTTGGCCGGAAATCCTAAATCTGAAACGAGTTGAAAGGGTATGCTTGAAAAAACAAATCCAATTTCGGGGAGGGCAAAACGAGCTCAAGGCTAACTATAACAAGGGTTTATAAAAATATGTCGTGATTTAGCTCGAAAAAAACAAAGCCAATATGCCGGCCTTTGGCCGGAAATCCGAAGCACTAAGCTCTAAATCCTAAATAAGATGAATGGAAACGAATTGAAAAAACAAAGCCAATTTGCCGGGTCAGGAATTGTTTCGAGCGAAGAATCTGCTGTTTCAATTCGGGGGGTCTTTCCGATATATATAGTTAATGGCAGCTATTGATTTACAGACAAAATCGTGTCCGTTTTGTGCCGAGACGATACAGGCGGCGGCCGTCAAGTGCCGGTTCTGCGGGGAGTTTCTAAACACCGAGAAGGCCAGGGCACTGGAAGCCGGTCCTGAACCGGATTCGGAATTATCCGAGGAAGAAGAAACGGACGACAGCATCCTGTTTGCAGGCAGGCCGTCTTTGTGGGGAATGGCCCCGGCGGTGGTTAAGGCTTCGATATTCATAGTAATCGCCGGGCTTTTGATAAAGCTGCCTCTCGAAAGGTTCGCCAACAACCTGCTGAATTTGAAACTTACCGCAAATCAGGCCCTGGCTATCGGTCAATATAGAGCTCTTGCCGGTACGGCTCTCGTCGTTCTGGTTGTGCTTATCCTTCTACTGAAAGCACTCAAGCTCAAGATGATTTATTATGAGATTGCGTCCGACCGGATCGAGTGGAGCAGGGGAATCCTCGACAGGAGGGTTGACAACGTGGACATGTTTCGCGTGATCGACCTGAAATTGCGCAGGAGCCTTCTGGACTGTATCGTCGGGATTGGCAGGGTGGTGTTGATAACGACCGACAAGACGGATCCGGAGTTTGTTTTTGAAAAGGTTCGGGACTGCCGCTACCTCTATGACGTTATTAAGAAAGCCAGCCTCGAAGCAGACCGCCGCACCGGCGTTGTACACCTGGAATAAAATCAGGAATTCTCATCCGCATCCGGGATGTACTAAGCAATGGAAAATATCAGGCCTTGAGGGCCTTGTGTTCAAGCGCGAGCATCCTCTTTTTGAAGGATATTCCGCCGGGAGCGGAGAAGCCGCCGAGTTTGCCGTCGGTTCGGAGCACGCGGTGGCATGGGATAATCAGGGGCAGCGGGTTTTTTGCCAGGGCGTTACCGACGGCCCGGCTTGCGGCTGGCCGGCCCGCCTTTTTCGCTAATCCGGCGTAGCTTATTGTCTCGCCGAATCTGATATTCCGGCAGGCGGTCAAAACCTTAGAGGAGAAGCTGCCGAATCCATCGAGAACGACGGGTACGTCCGAGCTGAAATTCACACAAGAGCCTTCGAAGTAAACGGCTATCTGCTTTTGAAGAATCTTGAAAAAAGTTGCATCAAATTGAGCGTGCGGCAAATTTTTCAGGAGTTGCGACTCAATTTTTTTTAGATCAGGCCCGGGCAACTGGGTCCGGCAGAGGCCCGATTCAGTGCCCGCCAGGCCGAAATAGCCCCATTTTGTCTTAAAAATTGTATATTTTCCAATCTTTTGCATTTTTTACATGAATCCTGTGCCCAAAATATTTCTAATGAGTCAAATTCATTGACGCAAGAGGAAAATTCTGTTAAATATATTAGTTTTTACAAAATTGACTTTATGCGGTCGGAAGCTAATATTTGCTTATAGCTTCATTTTTTTGCTTTTGATTTATGTCTCTTGAAGAGTTAAGAAAAAGAATCGATGAGATTGACCATCAGCTTGTAAAGCTGCTCAACGAGCGTGCGCGCGTTGTGGTGGATATCGGCAAGTTCAAGAACAAAACTGCAAAACCGGTCTATGCCCCGGACCGTGAGAAAGACGTTTTGGCCAGGATCGCCGGGGCCAATGAAGGCCCGCTTCCGGATAAGTGCTTAGTTGCTATCTGGCGGGAGCTGATGAGCGGTTCTTTTGTTTTGGAGAGGCCGTTGCGAATCGCCTACCTCGGTCCCGGCGGCAGTTTCAGCCATACCGCGGCGATGCTCAAGTTCGGCCAAAGCGTCGAATATGAGTCACTAACAGATATAAGAAGTATCTTCGAGGAAGTCAGCAAAGGTCATTGCGACCTGGGCCTTGCGCCGGTAGAAAATACGATGGGCGGCGGTGTTATAGAAACGCTCGATGCGCTTGTAGATTCGAATGTGAAGATCTGTGCCGAGGTACTGATGGCGATTCATCATAATCTTATGGGCAATTGCAAGTTGGAACAAATCGAAAAGATTTACTCCAAGCCGGAAGTATTTGCCCAGTGCAGAAATTGGCTGAGTGCGACTTTTAAGGATGCCCAGACAATCCCGGTGGCCTCTACCGCCAGGGCCGCACAATTGGCGGCCGAAGAGCCGAGAGCCGCGGCGATTGGTTCCAGCATCGCAGCCGAGATGTACGGCTTGAGAATTGTCTGCGAAAACATCGAGGACACCGCCAATAATGTAACCAGGTTTTTAATTATCAGCAAAGAAGACGCCAGGCCCACGGGCGAGGATAAAACCGCCATCTTGTTCAGCACGGCTCATAAGGCCGGTGCCCTGGCTGACGTGCTCGACGTGTTCAAGCGATACGAAATCAATATGACAAATATTGAATCCAGGCCCAGCAGGAAAAGGCAATGGGAATATTATTTCTTTGTGGATTTCCTGGGGCACAGGACAGAGAAGCATATCCAGGATGGGATGGAAGAGTCACGAAAGCACTGTTTGCAGCTTTCAATATTAGGTAGTTTCCCGAGAGCAACGGAGTTATTGTAGTTGTTTTTCGTTGCCCATAACCTAAGATCCGAGCGACGGGTCAAGAATATAATATAGGAGAGTTCTATGAGAAAGCCATTTGTGGCAGGTAACTGGAAGATGAACACAGACAGCCGCAGCAGCGTAGAGCTGGCTGAGCGTATTGCCTCCGGTTCTGCGCAGATAGCCGGCCAGAAAGTCACCCTGGCGGTTTTTCCGCCTTTTGTATATTTACATGCGGTGGCTAAGGCTCTTAGCGTATCGAGCATTGCCGTTGGCGCACAGGATATATATTTCGAGAATAAGGGCGCTTTTACCGGCGAGATATGCTCTTCAATGCTGAAAGATGTCGGCTGTTTGTATTGTCTCTGCGGTCATTCGGAACGCCGGCACGTACTTGGTGAGTCTGATGAGTTAATAAATAAGAAAGTTACTGCCGCGATTGGCGGCGGTCTTTTGCCGATATTATGTGTGGGCGAGCTTCTCGAACAGCGCGAGGCCTCGCAGACAAACGAGGTGGTAACCAGGCAGCTTAAAGAAGGCCTGTCCGGCTTGAGCGCCGAGAAGATCCAGGCCGTAACAATAGCTTATGAACCGGTCTGGGCTATCGGCACAGGTCTGACGGCAACGCCCGAGCAGGCACAGGAAGTGCACGATTTTATTCGAAAGCTGCTCGAACAAATGTATGATAAAGAAATAGCCGAGGAAATCCGAATCCTTTACGGCGGCTCGGTAAAACCAAACAATGCCGCGGACCTGATGAGCCAGAAGGATATAGACGGCTCGCTCGTCGGCGGGGCAAGTTTGAAGGCCGATGATTTTCTCGCAATAATTCAGGCCGCAGTGTGATTGACTGTTTATCCGTGTTACCCGTGACTATTCAGAGAAAAAACAGGAATTCCGATTAAGTAACAACAGACAATTATAAATAGTCAATTGAAAGGTGAACCAATATGACTGTTTTTCCAATTTTGGCAGTAAGTTTTATTATGAACGTAGTCGCAGTCTTATTCGTTATATGCTGCGTGTCGCTCATTCTAATTATTTTGATTCAAAAGGGTCGAGGCGGCGGCTTGAGTGCGGCGTTCGGCGGCGCTATGGCCGGCGGGATTTTGGGTTCCAAGACCGGCGACTTTTTAACCTGGGTGACAATAGTGCTGGTTGGTGTGTTTTTAACCCTTGCTATAGTAATGGCCAAATTCTACAAACCGGCCCCCGTCGGTGATTATGACGCCAGTCCGCAGACTCAACAGCAGCCGCTGGCGAGCCCTGAGCAGCCGGAAACTGCCGCCGGCGATGTCAATATGATCGATAATGCCGGCAGCGGTGCAGAGGTAAATTCGCCCGGCAGTTAACGGCAGGATTATTCTGACATACGCGCCGAATGGCTGTCTGCACGGCCGAATATGGCTTGAAAGTATAATTATGATAAATAGTATGACCGGCTATGGCGAGGCACAGGGTGAGGCTGACGGCGTGAGCTATGCCGTTGAGATTAAAACCGTTAATAACCGCTTCCTGAAGACCATCATAAAGTTGCCGGAGCTGACAACCTTTCTGGAGGAGGATATTGACAAGCTTGTGAGAAAAAATATCTCACGAGGAACAATAAATTACGTATTGAGGCTCAAAGATACGACGGCAAGTACACTTTTTGATATAGACGAGACGGCTTTACAGGCTGTAGCGGAGAAATTGAGCCGGGTCGGATCCTCGACCGATATTAAGGGAGAGATTGATCTCGGCAACCTGTTAAACTTGCCCGGCATCATTCAGCCTGCGTTGCCGGACAAAGAAAGAGTCGAGCGTATAAAAAAACTGGTTTCGCGCATCAGTCAGGAGGCCCTTGATAAGCTGAAACAAATGCGTGCTACCGAAGGTGGCTATTTGGAGACCGATATAAAAAAGTGCTGCACGGCGATAGAAAAAGACCTCGAGCAGATACGTGGCCGAAGCGCTATCGTTATGCGGGAGTATGCCGAGAAATTGAAGAAAAGGGTCAATGAGCTGCTCGCGCACGCGGAGCTTAAGCTGGACGAGGAAATTCTTGCCAGAGAAGTGGCGATTTTCGCCGACAGGTCGGATATTTCCGAAGAAGTATCCCGGTTGGATTCGCATCTGCAGCAATTCGAGCAGTGTTGTGACGGAAATGACCAGGCGGGTCGCAGGCTGGACTTCATCAGCCAGGAGATGCTCAGAGAAGCAAACACCATTGCAAGCAAGGCCTCAGATACTGAAACTACCCGTTATGTTGTCGATATTAAATGTCAGATTGACCGTATCAAGGAACAGGTTCAGAATATAGAGTAAAAAGGAATAAAACATATAGACTGTTAAAGGTTTATGCTGAGGCTGGAATGACTGAGACAAAAAGTGAAAAAGGTAGAGTGGTGATTGTGAGCGGCCCGTCCGGCGTCGGTAAGAGCACGATTTGCAAAGAGATACTCAGGAAGCTCGATTATGTTTACCTGAGTATTTCGGTAACAACCCGGCCGAAGAGCGAAGAGGAAATCGATGGACAGGATTACTGGTTCATCTCAGAAGAGGACTTCCGGGAGCGGATCGACAAAGGTCTGCTGCTGGAATATGCAGAGGTGTTCGGCCACTTGTACGGAACCCCGAAAGACAAAGTTGACGAAGAGCTGCAGGCCGGCAAAGTTGTGATTCTGGAGATCGACGTTCAAGGTGCTATCAAAGCCAGGGTGGTTTTTCCGGATGCGGTTATGATATTTATTTTCGCGCCCAGCAAGAAGGACCTGGCGGAACGCCTCAATAACAGGGGCAGGGAGGCCGGCGAGATTGCCGAAGAAAGGCTGAATGGCGCAAACGCTGAAATCGCCGCCGCCTGGCAATATTACAAACATATGGTTATTAACGAGGATTTGCAGCAGGCGGTTAACGAATGTGTGCAAATTATCGAGAAAACAAGAGCTAAAACGTAAGAAAGCAAAAGCGAAACCGATAAGTCCGCCGAAGTCCGGCGGATATAAAGTGTGAGATATTAAAAGATGATAGACGAACTCAAGAGCGAAAAAATTGTAAATAAAGTCGGCGGTAAATTCAAATTGACGGCGCTGGTTCAAAAACGGCTGGGTGAGCTTTTGCAGGGCGGCCGGCCTTTGATTAAGGATATCGAAGGCAAAACGATTCTCGAAATCGTCATTCAGGAGATCTTGCAGGACAAGATCGCTGTCGATGACGGGGTGCCCACAGAGCCCGCGGATAACAAAGAGAAAAAATAAAGACCGACCCAGCTTTCTTGTGCGGCCTGGCGGTGAAACGAGATGAGATGCTTGACAATCTGAATATTTTGCTGGGCGTGACCGGCGGAGTTGCTGCATACAAAGCAGTGGATTTGGCCAGCAAGCTGACCGCCGCCGGAGCCCGGGTAAAGACCGTCATGACCGAAGCCGCCCGCGAGCTGATCGGCCCGAAAAGTTTCGAGGCGGTGACGCGGTCGCAAGTCTTTACAACCATGTGGAGCATGCCCGAAGAATATAAAATCAGCCATATCGAGCTGGTTGACTGGGCGGATGTCGTTGTCGTGGCCCCGGCGACCGCCAACGTGATCGGAAAGGTCGCAAACGGTATTTGTGACGATTTGCTCAGCACTATTCTTTGCGCCTGCTGGCCCCTGATTGTATCGGGCAGAACGCTCATGGCCCCTGCGATGAACAATAACATGTGGGCAAATCCGGCCGTGCAGCACAATGTCAAAACATTGGAAGAAAGAGGTTTCCAATTCATAGGCCCCGCAGAAGGCCGGCTTGCCTGCGGCGACGAGGGTATCGGCAGAATGTCGGAACCGCAGCAAATCCTGGAAGCGATCGAAAAAATCGCCTCGAAAACCAGGAACCGTGAAGCCTGAATGGAAGCAAGTGACACGTTCCCGGCCTGACCAAAGCGGAGCCGAAGGGAAATACCAGATGCGAATTTTAATCACGGCGGGCGGCACCCGCGAATACATTGACCCGGTCCGCTTCATTTCCAACGCAAGCAGTGGAAAGATGGGTTACGCCCTTGCCCGTGCGGCACTAAAAGCCGGGCACAAAATCACTCTGATAACAACGCCAACCGCCCAAAAGCCGCCGAGCACGGCAAAGCTCGTCAAAGTCGAAACCGCCGCCCAGATGTTCGAGGCCGTGAAGAAACATTTGGAGCCATGCGATTGTTTGATTATGGCCGCCGCGGTAGCCGACTACACGCCTTTCCGTCCGGCCAAGACCAAAATAAAAAAGACCGGCAATTCGATGACAATTAAACTCAAACCAACTCCCGACATTCTCAAATGGGTGACAGGTCATAAAAAGGAGACGCAGATAGTCGCCGGCTTCGCCCTCGAAGATAAAGCCGTCCGGACTCGCGCCGAAAAGAAGTTGAAAGACAAAAATCTCGATATGATAGTTGCCAACTCTACGGCGGCAATCGGGGCCGAAAAATCAAAAGTTCAAATAAAATTTCCGGACTCTTCGTGGATCAAACTCGAAAACTCAACCAAATTCGCAACTGCGAACAAAATTATTCGCCTCATCGAAAAACTCTATCGGGAAAAACTCAAATGAAGTCCTGATAGTACAAAATACCCGTACCTACAGACAATTCCATCAGCGCCAAGCCAATCAGTAATAGACGAATCGCCCATTTCGATCTTACCTTCTCGTCAAACGGCCTGAAGAGTACTCGCAGCAACCTTCGAGGCGAAAAGTCAGTTTGTGTCTTTTATGCCGAGGTCGTTTTTTGTCAGGATGGACTCGAATTTGTAGCCGGCCCGGGTGATGTTCTCTTCGGCGCCCTGCTTGCGGTCGATGACGCAGACGATTTTTTTAACCGTCGCCCCGGCCTCGGTGATAATCTTCGCTGCTTCGAGGACCTGCCCGCCGGTCGTGGCGATGTCTTCGACCAGCAGAACGACGTCGCCGTCCTTTAAAACGCCCTCGACCATTTTCCCGGTGCCGTAGCCTTTCTTGCTGTTGCGAATGATAACCCAGTTTTTGCCGGTCGCCATAGCGGTGGATGCCGCCAGGGCGACTCCGCCTAATTCGGCGCCGGCTATCAGCGTGACATCGTCCGTCATGTATCCGGCAAATTCCTCGCCCAGCGCCTCGAGGATATCCGGGCAGGTCTCGAAAAGGTATTTGTCGAGATAGTATCTACTTTTCTTGCCGCTGCGAAGGACAAAATCACCTTCCAGATAAGCCGTTTCTTTGATTCGTTTTATCAATTCTTCTCTGGTCATTTCTCATGCCTCGTTATCCGGGTGAATGATCGACTAATAACTTTTAAACAAGAGTTTTGCAAAAGTTCAGTTTTAAACATTAAGTTCCACTTTTCTGTCGATTGCTTTCCGGTATCTTCTGCGGATCGGCGTTACGATATTTCTGATGAATTCATCGACCTGCTGCGGGGCGCGTCCGACGTACGCATCGGGATCCAGTATTTTCTTGAAATCCACTTTGGCGAATGCGATGTCCGCTTTCAGCCGTCCGACCAGGTCGTTGGGCTTGCCGAGTTTCTTGACCTGAGCGGCGGCGGCGTGTGAGTGCAGCCTGATTTTCTCGTGCAGCTCCTGTCGGTTGCCGCCGGCTTTTACCGCCGCCATCAGGATGTTCTCGGTTGCCATAAAGGGCAGCTCAGAGGCGACGCGTGCGGCGATGACTTTCGGATAGACCACAAGCCCGTCGGCAACGTTGATAAGAATCTCCAGTATTCCATCGACGGCCAGGAACGCCTCCGGAAGAACTATTCTTCTATTAGCCGAGTCGTCGAGCGTCCTTTCGAGCCACTGCTCGGAAGCGGTCATCTGCGGGCTCGAGGCCAGGCTCAGCACGAATCTGCTCAGGGCGGTCGTCCTTTCGCATCGCATCGGATTTCTCTTATAAGGCATCGCCGACGAGCCGATCTGCGATTGCCCGAACGGCTCTTCGAGCTCCTTGAGATTGGCGAGCAGCCGGATGTCGTTGCACATCTTGTGAGCGGACTGCGCGACTGAGGCAAGAGTGTTGACTACGAAGGCGTCGATTTTCCGCTGATACGTCTGGCCGGTCACGGCACAGATTTTCTTGAAGCCGAACGCCGCGGCCACCGCCTTGTCGAGCTGTTTGACTTTGCTGTGATTGCCTTCGAATAGCGCCAGGAAGGAGGCCTGTGTGCCGGTGGTGCCTTTTACGCCTCGAAAGGGCAGTGTTTCGAGCCGGTGCTCTATTTCCTGCAGGTCCATCGCGAACTCGTAGCTCCATAGCGTCGCCCTTTTACCGACGGTGGTCAACTGGGCCGGCTGGTAATGCGTAAAGCCCAGCGCCGGCAGGGATCGGTATTTTTTGGCGAACTTGCCGAGCAGGTTTATTACCGCGGCGAGTTTGCCGACCACGATTCGGAGTCCCTCACGCATGATAATCAAGTCGGCGTTGTCACCGACGTAGCAGCTTGTCGCGCCGAGGTGGATGATCGACTCGGCCTTCGGCGCCACGTCGGCGAACGTGTAAACGTGCGCCATAACATCGTGACGGAACTGCTTCTCGTAGCGGGCGGCCTTTTTAAAATCGATATAGTCGAGCTGTCTGGCCATCTGTTTGATCTGGTTGTTTTTTATATCGAGCCCGAACTTCTGCTGGGCCTTTGCGAGCTCGAGCCAGAGTTGGCGCCAGGTGGTGAATTTTTTCTGGGCGCCGAACAGCTCCGCCATTTCCCTCGATGCATTTCTCTCGACCAGAGGACTCGTATAAACATCTGTATCTTTTACCATTTTTTCTCTACCTGTTTATGAGTAGTAGGGTGGGGCTTGCCCCCCCATCATTTATTCTCGTTCTTGACTTTTGCCTCGCGGTTGGCTAATAACCGCTCGATTTCTTCGATATCTTTTTTGCTGAGCTCCCAGTCGGCCGCCTGGGCGGTTTCGATAATCTGGGAAGGTCTTCGCGCGCCGACTATTGCGGCAGTGACTTCGGGTCGTCGAAGGATCCAGCTAATCGCCAGCTCGGCGCAAGTTCTGCCGTGACGCCCGGCTATCTTTTTCAGATCCTCGACAAGCTCGAGCGTGGCGCTGAACTGCGGCTCGAGGAAATCGGGGCTCATTCTGCGGTGGTCGTCCGGAGCCAGAGCCTCAAAGCGGGCATGGTCGAATTTGCCCGTAAGCAGGCCCCGCTGAATCGGGCTGTACACGACGACACCGATCTGGTTCCGCCCGCAGTATTCCAGCAGCTTTTCTTCCACTTCGCGATGAATCATGCTGTAGGGCGGCTGGAGCGAGACGGCGGGGTGAATCTTCTGCACGCGCTCGATCTGCTCGACGCTGAAATTCGATACGCCGAGGTATCGAATCTTGCCTTCATCGTGAAGTCTGGCCATTTCCTCCCAGGCCTCTTCGACATCTTCATCCGGGTCCGGCCAGTGCATCTGGTAGAGGTCGATAACGTCGATGCCGAGCCTTTCCAGGCTGGCATGACATTCATCGCGGATGCTCTGCCGTTTAAGGCAGGTCACTTTCTCCTTTTTCTCGTTCCACAGGATTCCGCATTTTGTTGCTACCAGCGGCTTTGCACTGGTCTGCTTAAGGGCCTGCCCGATGAGCTCTTCGGAATGACCCAGCCCATACGCCGGGGCGGTATCGATCCAGTTAATACCTGTCTCAAGTGCGGCTAAGATCGCCCCGATCGCTTCATCATCGTCCTGCGGCCCCCAGCCGTACTGCCACGGCCCGCCCATCGCCCAGGTGCCAAGGCCCACGGTCGTGAATTCCAAATCCGTTTTTCCCAATCTACGCTTCTGCATAATGTGCTCCCGAAAATTTCAATACTTGCCCCATAGCATATTAAGATGTTGACCGTTTTTCAATACTTTTGTACGTTTATGTGCCTGCTTATTTTGCCGCCGGCGAAAAGTCGGGCCAAATAGGATTTCTAAAGGGCATATTTATGAAAAAGAGCAACTTGACCCAGCGTGTACTTTTCGGCCTGCTGCTGATTCTGCTGTCGGTCTTTTGTTATTCGCTGCATTATGTTGTTTTCAGAGACGCCCATCATATTTTCATCTATCTGTTGGGTGATATCGCATTCGTCTTTATAGAAGTGCTGCTGGTAACGCTGATTATTCACCACCTGCTGGGCGAGAGGGAAAAGCGCGCCATGCTAAAAAAGCTCAACATGGTAATCGGCGCTTTTTAAGCGAGGTGGGGACCGATTTGCTGAAGTTTTTCGCCGGCTTCGATAAGAACGCCGAACAAATGGCCGAGCATCTGATTGTCGATAATGAATGGTCGCCGGAACATTTCACGCAGATGCAGGTTATGCTGCAAAAACACCGTTACAAAATCGACAGTCGCACCGGCGACCTCCAGGGCCTCCAGAGTTTTATTGTGGGCAAACGCGCGTTTCTGCTGCGGCTGCTGGAAAATCCCAACCTGCTGGAGCACGAATTTTTTACCGAGCTTCTCTGGGCGGTTTTTCATCTGGCCGAGGAGTTATCTCACAGAGCGACCGTCAAAGACCTGCCGGAGAGTGACTACGACCATTTGAGCGGAGACATCAGAAGGGTCCACCGGTTATTAGTTCGGGAATGGCTCTCTCACATGGAGCATCTGAAAATCGATTATCCGTACCTGTTTTCGCTCGCCGTCAGAACGAATCCCTTCGATCCGAACGCTTCGGTGGAAGTGGAATAGTAGTCTGTCAATTTCGATTAGGTAGGTTGTCATTCCGTACTTGATGCGGAATCCATGATGCCAACGATTCTGGATTCCCGCTTTCGCGGGAATGACAAGCGACAGAATCAATCATGACAAAGTAATAGCCGGCTGATACGAAAGAACGAAAGGACCGCGGCCCAGGTTTTTGCACATCTGTGTTAGAAGCTTGAGGATGTGTGGTTAAGCTTGCCGTAACGTCGACCGATTGGGGCGGAGATTACGCTTTGAGATTTCTCTGGTAAAAGCTTTCATTGAGCAATAAGGGCTTCGTGGCTGGACACGGACATTAACCTTTTATCCTCGGCAAGTTGTTTGCGGCGACGATACAGCGACCGGCGGTTATGCCATAAGATATTTGCCGCCCTCTCCAGGCTGCAGCGTTGAATTCTCTTTCGCCCGTCGGACCAGTGAGACTCACAATAGTTGCACACATCGAACTGCTTATCGTACCACCAGAGCTGGAACCCGCCGAAGGCTCGATAGCGGTCGCCCTTTATTCCGAGGACGTTACCGTAGTAAAGTAACTGTTTTATCTGGATTTTATCTTCTACACTGATCTTTTTCATCTTGATGTCCTCCATGAAAAATTATCAGTATTTCAGTTAACCTTTCAGGACCTTCATTTACGTAAGGCATTTCTCAGGATAAAGGTAACGAACTCTCTTGTATTTTTTATACTAAGGCGGATTTTGCACATCTTTCCCGGCCTCGCCTTATTTCTTTTATTATGTTCAGTTTTATGATTTGAGCTTTTTCTATTTATATTAGACGTACGAACAGTCGGATATGTTTCAAAGAATTTGAAGAAATATATAAAAATGCCTGAAAACAGTCTTTTTTCGTAAGAAAAATTTGTGCTTTTTTAAGAATTTTTGAAAAAATTTTTATAGCCGGACTTTTCTCGTTATCGGGTTTAAGCGGGGAAGTTCATCGAGTATGGGAGAAAATGTTAAAGATGTTAAGCTGGAGTTTTGGGTGATGGAAAAAGAGTAAGAAGTCTCAGTTTGACGGGCATCTTTGCCCGGCTTGAACCTGTTAACGTTGCCGGTCCGGGCGGCGTCAAGAAAAGCTCAAGACTAAGAGGCAGAACCGCCGATGCACGATGTTGGATAAAAAGGAATATTAAAAAATTAATAAAGACTGGCCTTGCCCCTGTAAAGTAGAAGCTGAGTATTTCAGACTATAACAAAAAAATATAGAATTAAAGGAATCAACTCATTCTTACTTACACAGGGGCATTTTTCTATTCTCATTATCACCTTATCCACCAATACTAATTGAGCCACTCGCTTTATCGCCGGCTTATGCTCAATACACAGAGCTTCCGCGCCGGCAGTGTGAACGATATGCGTGTCCTTAGACTTTCCGCCATGAATTGGTCAGTTTCAACCAGCTTCTCCTCCCCACTTTCTGCCGCCGTTATGGTCAGTTTATACTTACCCGCCTCCAGCAGATATAACTCAGCCGACATCGGGCGGGCCTTTTCACTGAAGTTGAACAATTCGGCGCCGAATCGGCTCTGTGAAGATTTGGTGACGAGCACGGCGATGTCACGCGGCGTCGTAAGCCAGCGAACCGCGTTGAGCGGGAAATACAAGGCGTCGCCGGGATCGCCCGTGACCATCGAGTAAAGAAGTGACGGATTCGGCCTGCGGATTGCAGCGACAGGCTCTCCGAGGATTCCGCCGCTCGCAAAAAGACTCGGGAAGCGCAGAACACGGTCCGTATAACGAACTTCACTCGTGTAACCCTCGAAGTTTATCCGAAGCGCCTCGGCGTTTTCACGCAGCGCCGATAAGAGCGGGGCCGAATCACCGTGCAGGCGAAAACGCATATACGGCGACATTTCTCTTGCGAGCAGCTCGTCGAACTCGGCCTCGCCCGTGAGGAACCTGTACTTGGTGATAACGTTCGACAGGCCGCCCAGCCTCGCCGCGCACCAGGCTTCGGTGCCGGCGGCCGGCTCGTCCCGCGGAGGCGAGCTGAGATACTTCAGGCGGATATCAGCCATCGAGCGAATCGGTTCGAGATACTTGTCGCGGCCCGTCATGTGATGGGTCAGCAGCAGTGTGTGCGTCATCAGACTCATTGCGCTGGGATAGAGATACAGGGTGTATTCGCCGTGGTTCCTGGGATCCCACCAGTTCGGTCCGACGCCGCCGATGCCGCCATCCGGCCAGTGGATCGCGGTCGGGATAATACCGGCGGGCTTGCCCCGTTCGGTACGAGCGGCAGCATCCACCCACGTATCCATCCATGCGGCGAAGAGCCTTTCCAGCCGTTTGTCACCGGTTCGCTGCCAGTAGAGCAGCGCCGGCTGAAGCACGCGCGGGTGATATACCGTATCGCAGGCCCGCTGCGGACTGGTGTCGATTTTGTCGGCGGTAAAGTACGTGCTCTTGAACTGCAGGAAACCTCGCTTGTTTCGTGCGGTCCAGAGTTTCTCGGTGAAATCTGCAAGGCCAAGCGCATATTTGCGCCAGAGTTCGTTTTCCGGATCGATGTGCATCATCGGAGTGATAGCATCGGCGGAATCCTCGGCGGTATGTTCGACGTCCGACATTCGGGTCGTGTAGCCCGATTTCATGTGCGGCTGATTCATCAGGGCCTTGGAAAAGCGAGCCTGTGCGGCGGTAATCTTCGGGCTGTCGAATCCGATGAGTACCGGCACCCACCAGCGCCACATTTCACAATCGTCGCCCCAGCCGCCGCCGTACTGGCCGTCCTGCTGCATACGGTTGTCGATCCACCACTCGATAATATCGGCAAGGCGCTGGAGCCCTTCACGCTGATAAACCGCCCAGGCAGGCGCGCCGGGTATCGTATCATAGTTCTTGTAAGACCCGGTGGGATGGCCCAGGTACATCCGGGCGATTTTGTTTTCAGGGAAGGCCTCGGTGTATTTCTCGAAGAATCCGCGCGCTACGGCGAAAAATTCACGGCGCCGTTCCGGAATGCTCCAGACACCACCGGATTCCATAGTATACCAGATGACCATCCTGCCCCGATACAACCACGTCAGTGGGTAGAGTGCGGAGGTCCCGGCAATCTTAAAATCAAAGTCCTTATTATGTCTTATCTCCCGGCCGAAATAGTCCAGACGTTTTTCGTTCAACCAGCGTTCGACCTGTGTGATAAATTTATCAAGGTCGCCCTTGAGGGATGCATCCAGGCCCTTTTGTTGCCGGAGTTGTTTTAGATAATCCAGACGCACTTCGTCGCTGTTTGAGTTGCCTGCCTGTCGAATAAGGGCTCTAATCGAATCATTATTTGCATGAGCCTGTGGTGTGCAAAACAGAATCGCCAATCCCGACGCGAGTAACAAAACTGCTGCCGGCCGGGAGTTTCTGTTTTGCTCGTTGTTGCTGCTTAAAGTCATTTTATTGCTTCCGAAATTGTCCATCGAGTCTGATGCTATATATATGCCCAGCGCATAATTGTCAATATGCGTTTGAGGATGTTATTGTCCCAAGACCCTCGGCGCGATGATTCGAGTTATATTCGCTTGTCGTTCACCGCTCATCTGTTATACTTTGCGATTATAAGTCTTATGTAAGAACCGGCTTTGCATAGTTAGAATAAAAGGAAGGAGATTTTGCTATGAGCAATGCTTTAAACCGCCGGGATTTTCTTTGTTTGATGGCCTCTGGAGCTGCATTTTCTTTTCTTAGTCCGGCAATTTCTCTCGCCCGGGACCGCTCGAATAGCCGTCGCAAAATGAACGTGCTTTTTGTCGCCGTGGACGACCTTCGGCCACAGTTGGGCTGCTACGGGCAGAAACAGATTATCTCGCCGAACATCGACCGCCTGGCCGCACGAGGTCTTCTCTTTGAGCGGACGTATTGCCAGCAGGCGGTATGCGCGCCGTCGCGGGCCGTTGTGCTGAGCGGCGTGAGGCCGGATACCTCCAAAATATACGACCTTAATACGCCGCTCCGCAAGGCCATGCCGGATGTGCTCAGCCTGCCGCAGCATTTCAAGAACAACGGCTACGAAACAATCTCCATCGGTAAGATCTACCATCACGCCAAAGATGACCGGCAGGGCTGGACCGCCGAGCCTTATCGCGCGGGGACCTTCCCCGAAGGCGCCTGGAAGGGACGAGGCTATCTGTCCGAAGAGGCCATCGCCCAGATGGAGAAATACAACAAAGCCAACCCAAAGATGAAGGGCAGAGGCCCGGCGTTCGAGGCCGCCGACGTCCCCGACAACTCCTATCCTGATGGAGCGAATACGGACCATGCGATTAAGGAACTTAGCCGGCTCAAAGATAAGTCGTTTTTTATCGCCATGGGTTTCTACAAACCGCACCTGCCATTTAACTCGCCGAAGAAATATTGGGATATGTATAAGCCGGAAGATATCAAGCTGGCCGACAATCCCTTTATCCCAAAGAACGCCCCGACCTATGCGACGACCAACTGGGGCGAGCTGCGTAATTACTACGGCATTCCCAAAAAAGGACCCTGCTCCGATGAATTAGCACGGCAATTAATCCACGGCTATTACGCCTGCGTTTCCTACATCGACGCCCAGATCGGCCGGCTGCTCGATGAGCTCGACCGGCTCAAGCTCAGCGATAAAACCGTAATCATTCTCTGGGGCGATCACGGCTGGAAACTGGGTGAGCACGCCGGCTGGTGCAAGCACACAAACTTCGAGCTCGACACGCACGTGCCGATGATTCTAAGCGTGCCGGGCATGAAAACCGCCGGAAGGCGTACACGGGCGCTGACCGAGTATGTCGATATATACCCGACCCTCTGCCGGGCGTGCGAGCTGACAATCCCCTCTCACCTGGAAGGCCGCAGCATGATGCCGCTTGTCCATAATCCGAAGCGCCCCTGGAAAAAAGCCGCCTTCAGCCAGTATCCAAGAGGCAGAGTGATGGGATATACTATGCGCACCAAACGCTTCCGCTACACCGAGTGGCAAAATCGAAAGACCGGCGAGCTTATGGCCCGCGAATTATACGACCACGAGAAGGACCCGCAGGAAAACGTCAACGCCGCCGATCAGGCGGAATACGAACGCGACATTCGGCGGCTGTCCGGCATGTTAAAAAGAGGCTGGCGCGCCGCCCAGGGTGCAGACTAAAATCCGAGTGGGCAAAAACGAAATTTACCCACCCTACGACTTTGACTCGGATTCCGAAGGCTTATCCAGCATCTTGATCCGGGCGTTGCGAATCCGGACTTGTTCGGCGCCGCGGCTGAGTTCCTGAAAGCCGATGTGTCCTTTTCGCGGGCGGTCCTTGACCGGCGGAGCGGGCTGGCCGTTATGCCGCAGTACCAACTGGTCCTGTTCGTTCAAGTCCAGATCATGAATGACCACGCCGTTGAGGGTAACATGCAGATGCGATCCCTTCAGGGAAACCACGTAGCGGTTCCATTCGGTGGGCTTATAAACCTGCTTGAGCGGCGCTATGGCACGGTAGATGCCGCCGGTCAGCTCCGAATCCTTGGCGCTGGTGTTGTAGCGGTAATCGGCCATCTGCAATTCCATTCCGTCGAAGGCCGGATCGCCGAACAGCGGAGCCCGCAGCGCACAGCCGCTGTTGCCGAGCGGCCCCAGCTTGAAATCGAACTTCAGGATGAAGCTGCTATACCGGCGTTTGCTGATTAGCCATGTGCCCCTTGTGCTCCCTTTCAGAATGCCGTCCTTTACCGTCCATTTGACCGACGGATCGGCGGGCTTGCTCACATCGCTCCAGGTCCGCACCAGCCAGCCTTCCGGCACACCGTCTTTCGGAAAGAGCCGAACGAAATCCTCTTCCTTCGGTTTGTCCTCGGCCATAATTGTAATAGCCGCCAATACGACGACTGCCATCGCTAAAAGGCATTTTCCCCTTGTCATGTTCGAGTCTCCTATAAAGTTAAAGAATTGTTTTCGTATTTACTGAATTGTTATATAAAATCCATTTTGATCAATCAAGGAATCTCTTTTTTGAAGCAGGCAGGATTTGAAATCCGTTCAATGGAATTTATCATGAGCACGGTCGAACCGGCCCGGGGCAAGTTTTGAGGAATTCGAAGAGATAAACACCACGGCCCTGCCGGAATAGCGTCAATTCACAAGTGCCAAAAACGTGCCGGACCGCTGGTTCCGATTGTATCGGAATTCGCGGCCCGGCTTCGTTATCGGTTTGTCCGGCGTTTGATTACGATTGCTCCGACCGTTGTTTCTCCCTCATCTCTCTTTGCTGCTTCTCCATCAGAGGAATCAATTTCTTAAATGCGGATTGAATTTCCTGCAGGTGCTTTTTCGGCAGTACCATCTGTAATTTCAATTTACCATCTTCGGTGGCCCGGCCGGCAAATGCTATGCCGCTTTGGGTCGAAACCTGATCCGGCGAATCGGCGCCCTCGACAATAAAACGGGTTACCATATTTAGAGCGCGGACATAATTGAAGGTGCCGACGGTATCGGCCCGTTCGCTGCCGGGGATCGCATCCATGGCGGCCTTAATCTCAGCGCCAATCTTTTTGGGCCCGCCGGCTTTTACCTGGTCGATCAGCTCGCGGATCATATTGTCCGCATCGCCGCCAATCGTATAGACGCAATTGCCATTTACAAAAGCCCAACTGTAATCAAGTCCATCGCCCCACATTTTCTCAATCATCTGGCTTTGCAGTGATTTCTCGGTAACCTTAAAATTCACCTTGGCCGCATCGATTGTGATTCCTTTGTAGCTGCCGGCGCCGCGCTCGATCTTGACATCCATTTCCATTCCGAAGCCTTTGTACAGCTTGCCGAAGGCCCCGTCTTCCATCATCCGCAGCTCCTTTTCGAGCACTTCTTTGAAAGCTTCCTCGTCTTTAACCTCGATGACGTACTTTCCCCAGAACGGTGCAGAGCCTTTGCCGTTGACTCCTACCGATATGGCGATCGAATCGCCAAGGGAATTCACTCCCCGAGTCGTAAGAGTTTTTAATTCTTCGAGATCCTTTTCGGGCATGCCGTCGGGAATCATCTGACCAATCAGTTCGAACAGTTTCATATAACCGAATTCCAAACTCGGACGGTCAACTATAGTGCCGATATTCAGCATTGCACCGTCGTCGAGATAGCCCAGAATGTTGCCGAATTCCCCTTCTACGGGACTTCCGACAATTGCCGCCATCTCCGTCTCGGGCACAGCCTTGACACCGACCGTCACGCTGCACGACTCGGACGTTGGTGAAAGCCCAACCATGACGTAATCCGTTCCTCCCAGCAGCATTTTGAATATACCGCCGTAGAAATTAATGACGCCGGATGGGTCGATCGGCATCGGGCTTTCGCCGCTTTCTTTCATCTTCTGAAGCTGGCCCTTCACCTGTTCAAGCTTGCCGAATAGCATCGGCCCGATCATCTGTGAGCCCTGTTTTACGTTCAGGTAAACCCATACCGGTGAACTCGCAGCCTGTTTTCGCTCATCGGCATTGAGACTCCTGCCGAGGCTCTGTTTTCTCCGGGCCAGCAATTTCTTTACCTTTATCAGATTCTCGTGAGCGTTCGGCGGGCAAAGCAGTGCGAACCGGCGGAAATTCGTCGCCAGGCCCATGGATCTGCCATTGCTTGTTATGGTCGAGATGCCATCAGCATCGGGCTCGCCGCAGTTGGGGTTCCGGGAAATGAAGTTCTCGTACTTCATGACCGGCAGCAAAGCGCCGATGAACATACTACCCATCGGGCCGCGAGCCGCCGACTCACCCGGAACGTTCAGGGCGAAAATTGCGATATTACCCTTCTTGTTAACCCCTCTCAGTCTGTCATCACCGAGCAGAGAGCCTAATTTCGAGAGTAATACTGCTTTGGCATCGAGAGAATCGGGCGCAACGTCCGTCAAAAACTCATTAGCGGCGTCCAAAGTACTGTCAAACTTGTTAATACGGACACAGAAGAGACTCTTTGCCGGGATTGCCCACATCATGCCGGCGGCCTGGCGTTTCTTTGCCGCCTCATTCGCCCACACACCACCGGCAGCCAAAATAGCCACTGTAGCTACTAAAATGGCGTTTCTCAAACTTTTTGAACTGAACATAATTTCTCCTTTCTACATTGACCGAATTTTTCTTTTCTTCCGGCTATAATAGTAATAACGCTCGGCAGGCCAAAAATTCACATTTATTTTAAAAAATCTGAATTAATTTCGACATCTTGCCCGCACAAACGCTTAAAGAGAATTCCACGGTGAATAATTATCATAATCGCCGCCCCGAGGCAATATAATTTTTCGTGAATGGAAGGCTGTTCCTGCAGACTTACTGAACAATCAATAGCAGAATTCTGTTGTTTAGTGTCCGCTCAGAATGACGGGGCAGGCCAAGGTTAAACATTGATTTTTGCGCTGCTCGGCCTATTGCGAACGATGCTTCAATTCTGAACGGTGGTATCGTACCGAACGCCGTCGGGAACCGGCACGGGGACAGCGACGGTTATGCCGTGATCGCCGGCGGTCTTGCGAGAAGAATCTACGGCGATAAATGCGGTATACGCCGACATCAGGCCGTATTCCAGTGCCACCTGCTTAATCTCGCCGGGCAGGTCCGGGTTGGAGTCGTAAGTGGATTGACTGCCCAGCGTCTCAATCTTTTTCCTCGCCCATACGCAGGCGATGCCCGAATGAGCGGCGGAATATTCGAGATTAACGGCGATTGGGATGTCCTGAGTCATGTCGCCGACTTTACCTTTGACGTGAATGGTCGTGCTGCTGTTGCCTTTGAACCTGCCGGTAAGGATTACGGGCCGGCCGACGAAAAGATCGGGAATGCGGCCGGGGTACATATCCGTAACCTGCATATCGCCCCAGTTGATAGTGACATCCGTCAGAGCCGGGTGGCTGATGCGTTCGTAAAAGAGGTCTACGATTTCTCCGGCACTATCATCCAGGCCGATATAAGCGACGGCGCCTTTGCCGAGCTTGGCCATCCGGTCGAGCAGGTAGCGGTTGACCGAAGAGCCGACGCCGAAGCTGAAAATTCTGCTGGCGCCGAGCCTCTGGGCAATTGCGGCGAGGATTTCAGTTTCGTTGCCGATGTATCCGTCGGTCATGAACGAGACCAGGCGAAACCGCTGTGGATCGTGCGCGAAGTCCAGTGCCGCCTTGATGCCTTCGATCATCATCGTACCGCCGCTGCCGCGAAGCGAATCAACATATCTGAGTCCTCTGCGGATATTCTCAGGCGTTGCCGGCACGGGATTCGGCCCGAGCTGAGAGGCGTTATTTGAAAAGCGGATAATCTGGAAAGTGTCGTTCGGTTGTAGCTTTTTCAAAGCGCGTGTAATCGCCTGCTTGGCCTTGGCGATGGGTTTGCCGTTCATGCTGCCCGAGCAGTCCAGCACGAAAATCATCTCCATCGGGGCACGCTTGAGATGCGAAAGGTTGTCCGGCGGATAAAGCATGAGCGTGAAGAATCCGCCCCTTTCATCGCAGTGTGTCACCAGGGCCGACTTTATGGTTCTGCCCGCGACTTTATAACGGAGGACGAAGTCCTTGTTGGGAATGCTGTCGAGATTGCTGAGCTTGACCGTCCGCTTGTCACGTGCCGGAGAGCTGTTGTTTATCACGTGGCTGGTGCACAAGATATCTTCGATTGCCACCCCGGCGCCGATATCTACGGCCAGTGAAATATCATGCCCGCTGCGCTCGGAAGGTTTGAGGTACTGGACCTCGGTCTTCTGGCACGAGATTCCGGCCTTACCCCGTGCTACGGCGCCGACTCCATCGGTGAATCCAGGAGGATTGAATCTCGGCCCGACCACCATGGGAAAAACAAATTCGTACCAGCCGTCCACGTAGGCCAGGGTGTTAAAGTACTTGATATTGACGTCGATTTGCTTGCCCGGCTCGATGTTGGCGACTTTCTGCGTGAAGATATTCGGCCGCTCCTGGGTAAGAAGCGAAGCAACGTGTCCCTGGCTTTTTGCCTGCCGATAAATCTTTTCGGCTTCTTTGCGCTCGCGAACGATGCCGCGAATGCGCCGCTCGCCTATCGTCATAATGAACTCGTTTATCGCCGCGTTCTGCGGCAGCGGGAACACATAAACCGCCTCGATCTTCTCATTGTAGGGATTATGAAACTGCTGGGCGACATCAACTGTTGCTATATAGCCGCTGATTTGCCCTTTTACATCGGTATGCTTGAGCGGCAGCGGGATTTCCTTTTCCTCCTCAGGCAGCCTGGCCAGCATTGCACCTGAGCCGGGCTTATCTTCATCTATAGGTAAGGTCTGAGTTTCCGCCTTTGCTATCACCCAAATCTCATCGGCCGTGACATTGAGCAATTCGACAGGCATTAGTCGCCCTCTTGACCTGTAAAGGGCTGTCCCTGAGGAACGACGATTAATAGATGGAACCACTGCCGGTCGTCGCCCGAGCCTACTAGATACCCCCATACCACCCATACCACCACCATATCCACCGGCGCCGCTCATACCGCCCATCATACCGCCGCCATAACCGGCTGTTCTGCCCTTATCTCGCTTGAGGTCGCCGGCAAGATATCTGTCGCTATCACGATCGCCCCTTTCATACATAAAGACTTCTCTGCCGCTTTCTGTTGATTTTCCCGCCGACACTGATAGCGGGCCTGTCACTGTCTTAGTCTTTGTGCTTTCTTCGCTTTCGGATTTTAGGGATAACCTTATATCCTGAGGATTTACGGGCTGGTTGGCCACGACAGTCGGCGGAGTCCCGGGAGTACCCGATATTGTCAGACTATCCCTTAATGCCTGTTCTTTACCTGACCCGCTCGTAACATGCTGTAAGCGCAAGTCGCCCTCACCCTGTATTGCATCCTGGGGTTTAGATGGTTCGGTCGGAGGTTCTATCTTCACGTGCAATTCGGAAGCCGGCTTTGTATCTTCATCGGATATCGCCGTTTGTTCACCCGGTTTATCCGCCGACTGCCGTAAAGCTGCCTTTGGCTTTCGTTCCTGACATCCGATAAAAGAGCATACCAATGCGGTTGCGGTCAGGCTAAGAAGAATCGATGCGATTAGAATTTTCTTTTTCACTTTTATTCTCCTTTTTCGAATGTGATTTCGGCGGGTATTTCTTTTCCATCCGCGTCGGCGGCGACGATCAGCTTCAGTTCATATTGCGGCTCGGTCTCGCCGATGATTTGCAGATGTATGGTAGCGACTCGCGTGCGGCCTTTGGGCAAATCGCTGCCGGTATTGAAGGCGGCGATAATGATGCGATCTTTGGCTAAGGCCGCCGGGTCGTAGTAAGGCGCTTCTTTGAATGCTTCGTGCCGACCGCCCTCGACGCCGACGATTTTGATTTGTCCGGCAAAAGCTTCAAGCTCGAATTGATAGGCAGCAAGAGATTTGTTGCCGGAATCGAGATAAATGTACAGCGGGGCGAAACGCACGCCGGAATGAGCGGTGGAATAACCCTGATCCGACTGCTGCGCCAGGACGGGAACTATCAAACAAATACCGGTCAGAATGATTGACATAGTTTTATTCATTATAAAACTCCCTTATCCAGACGTACGGCTGCGAGAGCGACCACGTCAACGTCGCCGCGGTCGATCAGGCCGTCGCCGTTAATATCCCATTCTGTTTCAGCAGGGCCGGCCGATTCTATTTGCTTCGCTAATTTGAAGGCGTCGAGGATGTCCACCCGGCCGTTGCGGTCGATATCGGCAGCCCGTGTTTCGCTTATTGGGAAGCTATCTGTCGTCGGCCCGCCCTGCTTTGTCAGGTCCAAACTGAAGGCGAGAATAATAACCGCAGCCGCAGCGGCGATTCGCCAGGCCCAGTGGATTCGCAGGCGTTTGACTTTGCCCGGTTGCATTTGTGCGAAGTGTTTCTGAGCACGGTCTAAAACAGTCCGGTCCACCTCGGGAGGCACGCCTCTCTGCGGCTCAAAAAGGGCTTTTAAATCATTCGAGAATCGGGAAGAAGCCTTCAAATCCAAATCCTCATCAAAATGTTCTGTTCTTTCAGTCATAAATATTTACTCCAATATGTTAAGCAGCCGGACCGAACAAAAGGTTCAAATTTTTTGAGGATTTTATCTGATTTTTGCAAATATTATGGTTTCCCTCCCTGATTGCTCTTAAATAAACGGATTATATTCAAGTCGCCAGAGCTACTCTGAATATCGCGCCGGTGGGCTTTGCGCTGATGATTTTCACGAAGCCGTTGTGGGCCTCGGCGAATTTTTTGACAAGGGCAAGCCCCAGACCCGTTCCGGCGGTCTCGCGGGTTGTTTCCGCCGCCGGGCGGTAAAACTGCTCGAATATCTTGTTTCGCTGCCGGTGCGGAATCCCGGGGCCGTGATCTTCGACCTCGATCACGGTGAATTTTCCGTCGGTTTTGGTACGCACGGTAATCGTTTTATCCTCGGCATCGCGGGCGTATTTGATTGCGTTGTCCAGCAGGTTCACAATAATCTGCGTCACGGCGTCGGCGTCGAAAGTCGCCTGCTCGATCGGCGCCGGCTCGGTCCGTATCGAAAAGCCCTTCAGCAGGGCATACGGCCTCATCATCTCGACCACGTCCGATATGCACTTGTTGATGTCACCTGCATTGAAGGCGTATTTCTTGCGTCCCCTCTGGATGCGCGAGAAGTCCAGCACGTTCTCTATAAGCCGGCTGAGCCGCTCGCTCTCCTGCCGCATATTCGTGTAATACTCGACGGCCTTGTCCTGCGATTTGACCCAGTTGTTCTCCAGCATCTCAGAGTACATTCGTATCGAGGTCAGAGGCGTTCTAAGCTCATGCGAGACGGCCGATATGAAATCGTCCTTTTTCTGCACCAGCCTGATTTGTGCCGTAGCATTACGCCACAGACTTGCCAGCCCAAGAGTGACGGCCGCCAGCACAATCGTAATTATGCTGAAATACCAGATTCTCAGATGGCGGATTTCTTTACCGATCCAGCCGGGATCGATTTCTTTGAGGTTCAAAATCAAATCGCCGAAACCGAAATTCAGGATGGCGGCGTAGGCAACGTTCCCGTTGTCGCGAGCATTTTCTCCCCGCGATAATTCGTAGCTCATGCCCGTGCGCATGAATCGCGATGCGGACTCCTCGATCTGCTCGACGAGTTTTTTTTCGTTTAGCTGAAAGCCCTGCAGCAAGTGCCTGTCTTCGATTTGAACGTGCCGCAGCAGAAACACCTGCCCGCCGAAAACGGATTCGGCCTTTTGCGAAGCGGAGTCTCCGCCGGCCTGCCCGCCGGGGACGACCACTGGAAAGAACGGCTCGATGCGCACCTGGACCGTTTCGGTTTGACTTTCGTTAGTGCTCGATGCCTGCTGCCGGTCCGGACCGCCCGCCTGCTCGATCTGTGCTTCTGTTTGCTGAGCTTGTTGTTGTTGTGGCTGAGCGGCCGTGTTCGAAAGAACATTCTGCTCAAAAACCTCTCGTCTTTGCCGATATACCTGAGTCTTTAGATCTTTACTTTGCAGTGACTCGATGGGGTAGTTTTGAGACGATTTGCTTTTCTGAGATGTTTCTTTGGATAACCGGCCGGGCAGGACTGTTTCCGGCTCAATCGGCGGAGCGACACCGTTTCGGCTATAAAGATTCATCTTCAGAGAACCGGGTACATCTCCGCGCATCGCAGGCAGCAGGTTGTCCTCTATGTTTTTCCTGTTCAAACCGGCCTTTTCATACAGCTCCTTATCGGATTCGGTCAAATCCTGTCTTTGATCGACGTTGTCGTTTGGCGTAATGACGCCGCCGTCCGGCTCGATTTGGAAATTGCCGTATGCCAGCCCCTGTTCCAGGCGGCCGGCCAGCGGGCTGCGCAGCACGGGCATTTGCTGCTGCCCGGGAGCTACATTCTCCGGCACATAATAATATTGATAGTCGGTGTACGGCCGGTTCTGCTCGGTCTGCATAAACTCATCGAGCTTGCGTGTGACATCCTGCCTGATTTGTTCCGCTACGGCGGCAAACTCGCCGAGTCGCGCACCTTCCATACCCTGCGCCCGTATCCGGATGGAGTGGTATCCCATCCATGCCAGCCCGCACAGGGCCGTAAGAATTATCACCGATAATATGATTAGCCGCTTGTACATTTGCTATCCGCAGCTTTCGTATTTGTAGCCGGCGCCGCGGACGGTCTTTATAATTTGCGGCTCTGCGGCGTCTCGTTCGATCTTGCCTCTGAGCTTGGCGATGTGCATATCGACCGTTCGCGTCCCGAGCTCGCTCATGGTTTCTTCCCAAACCGTCTTGTACAATTCATCCCTGCCGATAACCCGGTTCGGGTTCGCGGCGAAGAACTGTATTATTGCCGCTTCGCGCCTTGTAATTTCTATTTGCTCTTCTGAGCGTTTAATTTTCAGCCCGGCGATATCGACGTCCCACTCGGCGAATCGAAATGCCTGCCCCACGGCCCTTACCGGATCGGTGCGGCGAAGAACCGCACTTATCCGCGCCAGCAGCTCTTCGAGCGAGAACGGTTTGGTGATATAATCGTCGGCTCCGAGATTCAGGCCAGCGACTTTCTCTTTCTCCTGCCCCTTGGCGGTCAGCATGATGACGGGAGTTTGCAGGCCATCGTGACGCCATTTGGCGCAGAGTTGCTCGCCGCTGATTTTAGGAAGCATCAAGTCGAGCATAATCAAATCGAACCGTTTGCCCGTCACTGCTCGCTCGGCTTCGAGCCCGTCGGCGGCCTCGGTAACTTCGAAGTTGTGAAACTCCAGGAAATCCACAAGCGCCGTGCGGATCTTCTCTTCGTCTTCGACTACCAATATAGATACTTTTTCTTCCATAGCCACATCTGCTCCTCTTTATATTATAGGCTATATAGGCGTCGATGTTTTGTAAATGTTCTGTAAAAAAACATTGCAGCTATTTTACGTCCATTTTACCGGCCTCTCAACCGTAACCATCGTATAATTTATATAGTACGAGAAACAATTTTAAGACCTTTTTGTAAGGAGGAAACGAAATGAAGTCGGTAAACAAGAATCGAAAATGGCTACACGGTTTTGTATCTCTTCTCGGAATCTGTATGACGTTTTTGGTTCCGACAGATGCGGCGGTGAATGTTGCTGAGGCATCGCCGGCAAGCATGCCCGTCAAAGAGATTACAATCTTCAAGGACGGCCACGCCTTCGTTCTGCACGAGGGAAAGATGCCGGCCGGCACCGACGGCAATGTCACCATCGATTACCTGCCCAGACCGGTCATTGGAACATTCTGGGCCTATTCTGCGGATGCCAATGCCAAACTCTCCGGCGTCGTTTCTCATAAACGCGTCGTCCCGGTTAAACGAACCGCCCTGACCATTCCCGAACTGATCGAGGGAAACGTCGGAGCCAAGGTTCGCATTACCGAGGCGGGGCTGGCCGCCTATGAGACCACCATTCTTGGTATTCCGACCCGGAGCACCGAAGAGCTCAGCAATGCCGAGCCTCCGGGAAGTCCGGAAAAGCTGCCGCAGCGAGGTGACGTTGTTCTGTTGAAATTCGAAGGCGGCGTCAAAGCAGTTCCTATCAGCCGGATTCAGGAAGTGACTTTCCTCGATGAGCCCAGGCTGCAACTGGCCGGCGAGCAGTTCCGTGATATGATGACGCTCAAACTCGACTGGGGCAGACGCAGGCCCGCACAGACTGCCGAGGTAGGTATGGTTTATGTCCAGCGAGGCGTCCGCTGGATTCCAAACTATCGAATCGATATCGACGGCAAAGGCAACGCCACCGTCAAACTCCAGGCGACCATCATCAACGAGCTGGCGGATGTCGAAGACATCAAAGCTCACCTCGTGATCGGCGTACCGAAATTCGCATTTGAGAACACGCCGGACCCGATATCGCTTCAGCAGACGGTGGCACAGCTTTCAAGGCACTTCCGTCCCGACAGCCAGGCCGCCTATGCCTTTTCCAATATGATTATGACCCAGGCTGAAATGCCCGTACGCCGAGTTGATGTTCCGGAAAGCGGCGACACACTCGACCTCGGCCCCGACGTTGCCGGCTCCGGCAGGAACGAGGACCTTTACATCTTCACGCTCGAACATGTCACCCTGAAAAAAGGCCAGCGGATGGTCGTGCCGGTAGCCGAGTATAAGCTGGAATACCGGGACGTTTTCGTGCTCGATCTTCCGTTCGGTCCGCCGCCGGAGGTCCGGCACAATCTTAACAGTCAGCAGCAGACCCAACTTGCGCAGCTTTTTTACTCGCCGAAGGTAATGCACAAGATACGTTTCGATAATGACGCCGAATGCCCGTTGACAACCGCCCCGGCACTTATACTTCGTCAGGGCCGCATCATCGCGCAGGGTATGATGACCTACACCGCGGTCGGCGCATCGAGCGACCTCGAGCTGACGGCCGCCGTGGATATTTCCGTCGAAAAGCTCGACAAGGAAACCGATCGCATCCCCAACGCGGTTAAATGGGACAACTATTCTTACGCCCGGAGTAATCTGAGCGGAACCATCAACCTTACAAACCGCTGCTCCGATACGGTCAAACTGGAAATCCGCCGGTCGGTCCTTGGCCACATCGACAGCGCCGGTCACGATGGTTCAATCGAGCACATGGGCAGGCATGAGGGCGGATGGATGGACCCGAGCAGCCGGCCGTTCTGGTGGGGCTGGTACAATTGGCCGTACTGGTGGTACCACTTCAACGCCGTCGGCCGCGTGGAGTGGGAATGCGAGCTCAAGCCCGGAAAGTCAATCGAGCTGGAGTATAAGTGGCATTATTTCTGGCGCCGGTAAGAGAAAGAAACGAACCGTATGGGCAGGAAACCTGCCCATAGTACAGAACTACACTACACATTTTTTTGAAAGGAACTGAAAATGAAAAAGTCAATGCAAACAATTCTGTCCGGCCTTTTGGTACTGCAGGCAAATCTGCTTTTCGCCGACATTTCGCCTGTCAGTCAGTTAAGGCTCAATACAGCAATGGGGCAGCCTGTAATGATGGCTCACAAAAAGCAGGTCGCTTATCTTCGCATAGGGCTGACAGGTTTTAGATTGCCAACCCGGCAGGATCGTGCACCGGTCAACATCGCAATTGTAATCGACAAATCCGGCTCGATGAACGGCGACAAAATTGCCAAAGCAAAGGATGCGGCGATCATGGCTATCGACCGTCTCAATTGCAACGACATTATTTCTGTTGTTACTTATGATTCAAAGGTAAATGTTTTGGTGCCGGCTACGAAAGCTGCGGACAAGGAAATGATATTCCGCAGGATAAGAGACGTCAGCGCCGGCAGAAGTACCGCTTTGTACGATGGCATCGGCAAAGGGGCAAAAGAGCTGAGGAAGTTCGTTTCCGACAATCGAGTTAATCGGCTGGTTTTATTGTCGGACGGCCTGGCAAATGTCGGCCCGCAAACTCCGACAGAATTAGGTCGGCTCGGAGCTTGTTTGATTAAGGATGGAATCTCGGTAACGACTATCGGTCTGGGGCTGGGTTATAACGAAGATTTGATGACTCAATTGGCTTATAAAAGTGACGGCAGCCATTACTTTGCTGAAAGTGCTAATGAACTTTGCGGTGTTTTTGACAGCGAATTTGGACGGGCGCTTTCCGTAGTAGCCCAGGAGATTCAAATAAAAATCAAATGTGCACAAGGTATAAGGCCTATCCGGCTGCTCGGAAGACAAGGCCGAATCGAGGGACAAAATGTCGAGGTTTTCATCAATCAGCTTTACAGCAAGCACGAGAAGTTCATTATGCTGGAAGTCGAAGTGCCCGAAAGCGCCGGGGAGCACAAACGAAAAATAGCCGCGGTTAACGTCAGCTACTCGAATCTTAAAACCCATACGACCGACAGACTTAGCAGTCAGGTAGAGGTGAATTTTTCAAATTCAGAAGAACTAATCGAAAGACAAACCAATCATGACGTAATGGCCGATGTGATTGAGCTTATCGCCACCGAACGCAACGAGCTGGCATTGAAACTAAGGGATAAAGGAAAAATGAAGCAGGCTTGTGAACTGTTGGTCGAGAACGAAGCATATCTCAAAGACAATGCGGTCCGCTACGATTCTCAAAAGCTCAAAAAATACGCCGAGCAACAGAGAGAAGACAGAGATAATTTGGATGAAGCAAATTGGACAAGGCGGCGGAAAATAATGCGTGAACAACAATTCAAGAATAAAAGCCAGCAAGGCACAAAATGATTTGTCGGAATAAAAATTTCGTAACCACAAATTATGAAAGGAACTGAAAAATGAAAAATCAAACGCAAATCATCGCGCCGGCAATTGTGTTAATTGCCCTTCTGGCTCCGGTTGCTTTTGCCGAGGTGCCGGCGACAACCGGCACAATCTCAAAGGTCACGGTATATCGCGGCCAGGCTCTCGTGACCCGAACCGTCAGAGTGGATTTACCGCCGGGAACATCCGAACTGATTGTCAAAGACCTGCCGGCAAAGATTGTGCCTGAAAGTATCTACGCTCAAACCTCGGATAATACCAAGTATTATAAGCAAAGGATAGAACTTGAGGATAAAATTACCGGATTGAAAAAAGAGCAGCAACTGCTCGATCGCAAACGCAATGAGCTGGTGGCCGGCCAGTCGCGAACCGAACGCGAGGCCGTTCTGTTTATAAGTAGAGCCGGCGACAAAAGAATAGCTATCGAACTAAGCTATCTTGTCGGCGGGGCCAACCGGCAGCAGCAGTATAATCTGCGGGCGGATCCCGAGAAATCGAATGTCCTGATCGAGTACAACGCGATCGTGAATCAGACGAGCGGCGAAGACTGGGACGGCGTGGCGCTTAGGTAGGGTGTGCAGCCTGTCTTTTGGCTGCACACGCTGCATTAGACGTTCAGAACCGCGTGTGCAAAAAAAGACGTTTTGCACACCCTACCGAGCTGCCCGGATTGCCCAAAAGCGTAATGAGCATCGGCGGGCGCTTCGGCTATGACGACGACGGCGAGACGCCCAATACCCAGATCGCCATGTATGACTGCGAGAAAGCCCCGATTATTTATGAGACGAGGGCTTTGCCCGTGAAAACAGGCGATTCGAATATGGACATCTATCATGCTCGCAGCCCCGCCGGCGTGGAAATGAAAAGTTTTCGTAGGGTGTGCAGCCTGACTTTTGGCTGCACACGCTGCATTAGACGTTCAGAACCGCGTGTGCAAAAAAAGACTTTTTGCACACCCTACATGCTGGGCCACCGGCTACGCCGACCTGACCAAACTCGTCTTTTACAATAACAAGGGCAAAGAAATAAAACGCTTCGAGCGAAACAGCCCCGGGCCTCAGGCCAGCTTCATCAAAGCAGTTCGCAGCCGGAAAATCAGCGATATCAAAACGGATATCCTCGAAGGACACCTCTCGACCGCCTTATGCCACATGGGCAACATTTCGCACCGGATCGGCGCCGAATCCTCCAGCGAGCAGATCAAAGAAGTCATCAAAGGCGATAAAGATGCGCTGGAAGCCTTCGAGCGCTTTGAGGTGCACCTGGCCGCCAATGGAGTAAGTCTCAAAAAGACGCCCGCCGTTCTTGGTCCATGGCTCAGAATGGATTCGAGCAAAGAGAAGTTCTTCGGAAAATTCTCCGAAAGGGCCAACCAGCTTCTGACGAGGAACTACCGCAAACCGTTCGTTATGCCCGAGAAGGTCTGATGCCGTTAAAGTCGCCGGGTGAATTTACCAGCCGGGTGAAGGCTCTGCGGCTATCCAATTTTCCGGATCGTTGCCGTAATTGGCTGGTGCATTCCTGGTGAGGGATTGTCCGTATCCGTCCGGTCCGAGCGGCCAGGGGTCGTCGCCGAGGGGATGAAAGCCGTCGCTGTAATTGACGCGGTCGACGCGAATATAATGACGAGTGCCTTCGACCTCGTCGCCCGGTTTTGAGAGCTGCACTTTCTCGCCGCCGTTGTCCAGTCTGCCGCCGTCCCATTCGTATATCTGCACGTCGCCGGCAGCGCCCGCGTACCTGAAATCAAACGCATCTCTGTTCTTGACAAGCAGCAAATACTCACCGGCGGCCATTGTCGTACCAGGCGGAAAATCGAAGCTGATGCCGTCGCTGTCGGTTAGCCGCCAGGGGACATCGACGAGCTGCTCGTTATCATATTCGGCCAAAGTAATCGCAGTTTCGCCGATATTGAGCAGTTCGATATATTCTTCATCCTGATTGCCCGAGGCCGGATTGTACATAATCTCGCTAATGACGACCGGGCCGACTCTGGGATAGGCGTTTTCACCGCCGGGAGTATTAACGCTCATTGCCACAAAGTTATACGTGCCGGTGCTTTTCCGATAACGGCCGAAAGCGATGCCGGTTTCGGAAGCATCGAATTTTTCCTCGTCACTGTATCCGGTTAATACGCCGTCGTAGCCGGAGTGCAGATACAGCGTTTCACCGTTCCTGCTCAGGGCGAAAGATACATGACAGCCCGGATTACTCGTATTACCGAAATGCATGTCTTCATTGAAAACGATGTAGCTGTGTGGTTCGAGTGTTGTCCCGGCGGCAATCTCGTATTTCATAAAGTCGTTGGAACTATCGCTAAGGAACCAACCGCCAATGTTAATGGCGGCATCGGTGGTATTGTGCAGTTCTACCCAGTCGGGATCGCCGGAGTCTGAATGAGCCAGCAGTTCATTAATTACCACTTCGCCGAGCGAGGGAAGCTCACCCGTATCGTCCCAGCCGGGTGAGCCGCCGGGATTGGCGCTTGGGCGCCAGCCGCTCTTGTCGTCCCACAGGTTCGGGTCGACAGTGGTCGGGTCCTCTATCGTAAGAGAGAAATCCATTCCGTCGGTAATATCGTACCAGTTGTCGTCGTATCTGAAATTCAGGATGGTTTGTCCGACGGCATCTTGAAGCTCGATTCTTTCGCCGGCGTTGTTCAGCCTGCCGGTGTATTCGCCTGCGATATTGAAGTCCGAACCGTAACGAGCTGCAAACGCATCGATGTCTTCGACTACGAGAACATACTGACCTGCAGCAAGCTCCAGAGAGGGGAAGGTAAAATCGACGCCGTTCGTGAAGCGAACCAGCTTCAGGTTAAGCATCTCGGTTCCGATGTTTTTCAGTTCGACAAATTCGGTTGTGTCGCTGGCATCTTGCCCGCGATCCGAGGGCGGGACGCCCTCAACACGGCCGGGATTACCCGTATCCTTCGGGTTGTACATTATCTCGGTTATTCGCAGATTCTCGGCGACCGGCCCGACGGCAAATGTTACCTCATTCAGGGCACTCCAGGTGGTACCGTTCAGCAGACGAGCCTTGATGCGCGTGCTCTCGGTCAACTGGATTGGCCCGGCATATCTTATCGCGCCGGGCGTCAGAATCTCATCGGGCGGAGTGCTCTGCCCTGCAATGAGCTGGGCGGAAATCAGCATGTCGGAACTCGTTAGAGAAGTGTTCAGGCCGTGAATGGCCAATATGTTGGTGCCACGGTAAAGTCTGTCTATAAAGGCTGAGATGTCAATCGTTTCCAGGTTGACGGCCGCCGAATCGTTGCGCGAGCCATCCGCGCCGGAGTTCCAGGACGGTAACCCGGTGAAATTGCGCCGGGCAACCTCGGTTCCGTTAAGATAAGCCACAAAACCGTCGTCGTATCGAATCATCAATCTCATAAAGTTGAAGCCCGCCGCCTGAGCTGAGCCGAGAGAGAACGGAATTCGAATATAGCAGGTGGTATTGACGTTATAAATCCGGCTTTCGAGGTCGAGGCTGATGTAATTTTGATAGCCCGAGCTTCTTTCATAACCGACTCCGCCCGGGCTGCCGGAGCTGCGTATCCAGCTCGCGTCGTTGAAGGTCATGCCGCCTCTCCAGTTATTGCCAATCGAACGGGTCGGAACGAGCACCCGCTTGGCAGCGTTCTCGGCTACAAGCGTTGCACTGTTTATAATCTCCTGTTTGGCGGGCAGGCGCGGATCGCCGCCGTCGGTCGAGTAGTAAATCGTCCCCGTAGGAGCGGTCATCGATAAGACGTGAGCGGCGGGAATCTGGCCCCCGTGCCGCGGCCGGCCGTTGATATTGAAAACCGGCGGATCAATGGACGGATATAGACCCGCATTGCGCAACTGTCCCAGGACAATCGCCGGGCGCCGCTGCATGTAAGTACCGAGGATGTAGTCGCGAGAGTTCTGCCAGTCGGCCAGGGTATAGGGTCTGCTGCGCGCCTGGTCGCCCCAGCGCGCCGACTCGGCTATGATGGCCGGCTCGATCTGGTCGGCGAGCTGCTTATAGCGAGCGTAAGATGCCTCGGTTGTGGCCGGACCGCCATTAAACATATGCCTGTAGGTGTGATCGGCGAAGAGCATACGAAACTCCTCGTTCTCTCTGAGCGTCCTGTACGGCCGTGCGCCGCCGTTGTTGACTCCGGTGACATTCTTATTTAGATCCGACCAGACCGTAATCGCGCCTTCCGAGTCCCAGTTGATGAACTTGAATCCGTCGGCGTTCGGCGGCCGGCGGCATCCGGCGAAGTAGTTATGTCCGGGCCAGTCTCCCGTTCCGCCCCAGAAGTTCGAGAACAGCCAGTCGATATAATTTTCGATATCGAGCAGGTCGTCATAGTTGGGATTGTTTGTGCCGTCGGGATTGTTGCCCTGTATCTTCTGGTAGGATGCCGTTTCCGCCAGTCCGCCGTTTGCCTGGCTGAGCATTGCGTTCCAGGTTGTCGTCCTGCTCTCTCCCGTGGGTGTGCCGGAATTCAGGGCGTCCCATTCCTCTCTCTCACCTCCGAAATAACTCGCGCAGAACGACGCCATAGGTCTTTCGGTCGGGTGATACAGGCCCCAGTAAAGCCCGTTGATATAAAGGTGCACGAATGTCCCGTGAGGTGAAACCTGTCCCAAATCCAACTGCATCCGATGCATAAACTCGTCGATTATGTACTGCGTATCCGTATCTCCCCAGTTGTTCCAGCCGTCGTTCGATCCGGCCCGAAGAACAATCGTGTCGAACCTCGTGGTCGCGTCCTCGGCATCGAACAGCGGGTAATTCAGCTTGGTCGGGCCGTATTGGCGCTTGAAGAGCAGGCGGAACGATTTCTTTCTCGTGAGATTCATGCCGCGGAAGGGATTGCCGCCGTAGATGCGCAAACCGGCATTCACCTGAAATCCCGTCGTGCCGTCGGGAAAGAAATATTCGACCGAAGCCGGCCGTTCCCAGGCCACGCCGGCCGAAAGCGAATTCGAATAGATGCCGCCGCCGCCAAAAAGGTTGTCCGTCTCGGTCACGATCGACATGGTGGGCAGCGACAAAAGTGATTCTCTCACCTTCCCGCGGTACGATGGATCGTTGACCACCTCGGGGTCCATCTCGTAGTCCGCAGTGGTCGAGCCCCACCTTTCGGGGAAACCGAACGGATTATTCGGTTGATGAATCACATGGTTGAGGAAAATATAGGTCTGTGTGTCGACGTTGGTTGACATCCAGCCCGGCCTGAAGGCCATCGCCCGCAGGCACGTGGTCGTCGATATTCGGATCGGGATGAAGTATTCGTTGCCGTGCGTTTCACTCGGAGCACTGCCGTCCAAAGTATAATGTATCGTAACTCCCGGTGTATCGCAGGTGAGGGCAACATCGAAGGGAGTGTCGTAAAAGCCGCGATCGACGCTGAATTTCGTGTCGGCAACAATATTCATCGCGCCGGAAACGTTAAACTGTCCCGGCGTCGCCGAGGAAAAGTACTGCGGCAGCATCCGGTTGCTGGCGGCGATAAGCTCGGGCAGGATAAGGAACTCGCCATCGGCTTTGTCATCGTTCAGGCCGTGAATAGCCAGGACGTTTCTGCCCTCCCGCAAATCACCGAGCAGATTAGAAACGTCGAAATGTTCGTATTTCGAGGCCAGCTCGTTCGAGCGGTCGCTGTCGGCGGCGGAATTCCAGCGGGGCGTGCCGGTGAAATTGCCCCTGGCGATTTCGGTGCCGTTGAGATACGCCACGAACGCATCTTCGTATTTCATCCGCAGCGCCAGCGAATCGAAGAAGGCGGTCTGGTCGCCCTCAAACTCAATCCTTGACCACAACGATGCGTTGACGTTTTTCATCTGCTGCTCGATATTTGTGCTGGCCTCGTCGCTGGAGCTGACTACGTAGAGTCCGCCGCCGGTCATATCGCCTACCAGCCGGAATCGCGACGCATTGAAAGAAGAGTGGCGTCCCTGGGCGGCGAAAAATTCCAGCGCCGAGCCGCCGCCCCGCTCGTAGAATACCAGGCGCAGATCGTAGAAGCCCCATTGCGGAACGTCGAAAGTCACGATTGTGTCACTTGCCGAACGCGGGGACGGGTGGGAGAACGTCAGCACATTCGCACCGTTGGTCATTTCCACCCCGAAGCCGTCGTCGCTGTTGACGCCGAACGACCAGTCGCCGCTCTGAGGAATCAGAACCTTACCGGTAACCAGGACGACATAGTCCTCCACGTTAGCACCTATAGTCGTTGACGGAAACGGATTGTCGGCGTCGAAGTGGCCGTTGCCGCTGGTATTCAGATAGTTGATAACCGGCGCCGTCTCGGCAGCCACCGTGCTCTGGTATGACGAATTGCTTATTACCATCTCGGCGGTGTCCAAATCGCCGACGGCTGTGTTCGCTTTGTAGAAGACAACTTCGAATCCCGGCGTTGTATTGCCGAAGCCGATACCCGTATGCCCGATGTTCCACGCCGAATCGTCGAAGCCGAATGCTCTGAAGTCTTTTCCCGCATCTCCGGCGGGGGGGACACAGTAAGAAGCCCTCGCCCCCGGTGGTATGAGCGATGTTGCATACTGCCCCAGGCCGTATGAGACGTCGGTTAATTGTCCCGGGTATTCGGGGCCATATTCGTGTGCGATTGTCTCGCCGTCGCTTTGGACCAGCGCCAGATACTCGCCGTCGATATTCAGCCGGAAGTTCGTGTGCAGTTCTGCTCCGGCTGACGACTTGTTTTTGCCCGAAGCGAATACGAGAAGGAATTGCCCCGGATTGAGCGCTATGCCGGCTGGAAACTTCCATTGCTCCAGATTGTCGGCGTCATCGGTCAGATACCAGCCGCCAAGATGAACGGTCTGGTCTGTCGGATTGTAAATCTCGACCCAGTCGGAAGATTCGCCGTCTTCGTCGAGCAGCTCGCCTTCGGCCAGAGGTTCTTTGCCGCCGTTGCTCGCCATGAACTCGCTGATTACGGGTGTAGTAAAAATTTCCTGATTTTCGTACTCGTTGGGATCGTCACCCGGATCGGGCTGAGCAGACGCTGGCCCGGCTAAAAACGCGACCAATACCAAACAGAGCGAAAAGATTTCGACGGCTCTGAGCATTTCATATCTATTATGAGTCATAAAAAAGCAAAACTTCATACTATAACTTTACTCATTTTAACATATTAAGGTTAATTCGGTCAATACCCTCGGCCTGCTTACAAAATCCCAGACTAAACAGTTATGTATTTAACTATACCGAATAAACTGCTTTAACACGTCTGAAGAGACTTTGTGGATTAGTTACAGGATTTGCAGAGAAAGTATTTGTAAATTGCTTCTGAGCTTTTGAATTAGGCCAATTTTCAGTAAAAAAAGGTTGCATCTTTCGGGCGGTTCGGATAGAATAGATGATAGTAGAGGTTAGTGTCGAGGGCGTTCCGCACTCGGATTGCGGGCAAGATGCCTGCGACACGCCTATAAGAACGTTGAAAGCCGCAATTTCGGCTTGTTGGAGGTATGTGATTATGGCAGGAATGTTCTATTCCTTACAGGAAGCCGCCGAAAAACTCAAAAAGACCGAGGAGCAGCTCAAAGAAATCGTCCAGGAAGGCAGGTTACGTGAGTTTCGCGATGGCCCTAATTTACTGTTCAAAGTCGAGGAAGTCGAGGCCTTAATGTCGGAGTCGGACATTATAGGACCCGAAGAGACCCCGGAAGCCGAAGCTCCGGATATTGAAGCTGGCGAGCCTGAGGTTACGGCGGAAGAAAAGCCGGAAACGGAAGAGGAATTGCCGGAAGCCGAAGCATTAGAGCTCGAGGTTCCGTCAACGGAAGATCTGGAAGCAGAATTACTGGAACCGGAAGCGGAGGCATCTGAACTCGAAATCCCTGAAGAAGAAAAACCCGAACCGGAGGCAGAGACACCGGAGCAGGAAGTTCCGGAAGCGGAGGTTGCAGAACCCGAAGCTCCGGAACCGGAAATTCCAGAGGCGGAAGAACCGGCAGAGGAAGTTCCCGCAGCCGAGGCCCCAAAGCCATCGGAGTCTGCTGCCGACAGCGATGAAATACTGCTGGCGCCTGAGACAGGTGCTCCGCTTATGTCGAGCGATTTGACGGATGCGGACACGGCGTTGACCGGGATGGGGACCAGCGTTCTCGGTGAGACAGACCAGGATTACGCTATTACCGATGATACCATGGCCGAGACAGCGGTTCCGACCGGCGCAGGCGGGACGACGCCTGAAGTGCCGTTGGAAGAGATTGAAGGAGACGTGAACCTGGACACTTTCGGCAGCGGCTCCGGATTGCTCGATCTTTCGCTACAGGCTGATGATACTTCGTTAGGCGGTATTCTCGATGAAATATACACGGCTGAAGATGAAGGCAAGGAGCTTGGAGAAGCCGAGGCCGGCTCGGCAGCAGTGGCCGCCGAGGCAGATCAAATGATCTCCGAAGACGAGCTTGCTGCTCCACAGGCGGCAGTTCCGGAGGCAGCGGCGTTGGCTCAGCCGATGATCGAAATGGCGCCGGATGCACAAAGTAATACTCTTGGAATGCTGCTGTTTCTCCCGCTGGCGGTTGTTATTTACACAACCGTCGTAGCCGTGGCCGGCCTAAGGGGTGTGATGCCTTCGATTCTGGGCTCTATTCAGGCTTTCATCTGGTATATCATGGGCGGGGCCGCCGTTGTGGCGGGTCTGGTAGTAGTAGCCGCTTTCATGTTTACCGGCGAGCGCAGTACATCTGCTCCAAAGGAAAAGAAGGCGAAAAAGGCCAAAGTCAAAAAGGAAAAAAAGCCCAAAGAGCCAAAGAAACCGAAGGAAAAGAAGCCGAAAAAGGAAAAGAAGGCCAAAAAGCCTAAAAAAGCAAAGAAGGGCTTTCTTAGACTTAAGTAGAAGCAGCGATTTGGCTTTCAGTGGTGCGGTTTCTTCTTAGCTTTTTATGCCCAGAACGTCCGCCATCGAATATATGGCCGGCTTTTTCCCGACAAGCCATTTTGCCGCCCTTAATGCTCCACGTACGAACGTATCCCTGCTGTTGGCGGTATGATTAAGAGTAACCGTCTCGCCGAGCGTGCCGAAGATTATCGAATGAACGCCGGTGATATCGCCTGCGCGGACCGCGTGCATGCCGATAGTGCCCTTTTGCCTGAGGGCGTCTTTGCCGGATCTGCCGTGAGCGAGGGCATCGGGGAAATCCCGCCCTGTCGCCTGGCAAATATTTTCGGCCAGCGTAAGAGCGCTGCCGCTGGGGGCGTCTTTCTTAAAACGGTGGTGCTGCTCGACGATTTCTATGTCATATTCGTCGCCGAGCATCGAAGTAGCTTTTCCTACTAGGGCGAATAAAACGTTCATCCCAACGCTCATATTGGTCCCGTAAATAACGGGGATTTTGCCGGAGGCGGCTTTCATTTTATCTCGCTGGGATTCACTCAGGCCGGTCGTGCCTGATACGAGGGCAACCTCATTTTTAATGCAGTAATCAATGGTTTCGTCCACTGCTTCGGGCTGTGAAAAGTCGATTGTAACCTCCACTGCAGCAGCAGGATAGGTATCTGCCAGAACGACATCGAGGGGCCCTGACGCCGATTCGAGGCTGTAAACTTTGCCGATATCCGGATGATGCTGCCTTTCGACGGCTGCGATTATATCGAATTGGCCCGATTCGGCCGCCAGCGAAAGAATACGTCTTCCCATTCGACCGGCGGCACCGATAACTGCGAGTTTTGTTCCCATTTTATCGAATCCACACTGTATTATCACTAAAACGAAAAAAATATAACCGCCGGAGCTAATAATTGCAAAAAATTTCTATTGAAATATTTTGCGAATGCTGATATTATTTTGTGTTTAGGTATTATGGAGCATCATAGTTATGAAAGAAAAGATACATCCAAAATATGAGAAGGTAGTAGTTCGTTGCGGTTGCGGCGGTACATTCGAGACGCGCAGCACGGTAAAGGAAATCCACGCCGAGATATGCTCGATGTGCCATCCGTTCTACACGGGTAAGCAAAAATTTGTAGATACTGCCGGCCGGATAGAGCGATTCCAGAAGAAATACGGCAAGAGCTACCTCAAAGGTACTCCGTTCGACAAAAAGACAGCGAGTGGAAATCCTAAAGAGAACGAAAAAGACCAGCAGCAATAGCCTATTCTTCAGATTACGATTTGTGCTCCCATCCTGCGAAGACCGGGATGGGGGCTTTTTGTTGTTTTGGTCAAACGCAAACGGATTGTTCCATGACGGCGCAACGGCTTTTCGCGGTTATCTCGCGCCTTTAGCGGAAGGTATTCATGGCTGAAGAAAAAGACAGTCTACTGGTAAAACTCGAGCAGATCGAGTCGCGTTACGGCGAGATCGAAAAGCAGATTGCCGAGCCTGAGATCGCCCGTGATTCCGCCAGGCTGATAGCACTATCGAAAGAGCAGGGTAAACTCAAAGCTATAGTCACAAAATATCGCCAGTATAAAAAGGCGGCCGCCGGCATTGAAGAAGCCGAGCAGATATTGTCCGATGACACCGCCGACGAAGATTTCAGAACGCTGGCAAAAGAAGAGATGCAGCAGCTTGAAGAACAAAAGACAGGCCTGCTCGAGGAAATCACAAACAGCATGGTAATGGCCGACGATATGGATATCGATTCGGTCATTATGGAAATCCGGGCTGGAACCGGCGGTGAAGAGGCGGCCCTGTTCGCGCGCGATTTGTATGAAATGTACACCAGGTACGCGGAGACTCGCAGGTGGAAGGTGGAATCGCTTGATTTCAGCGGGACGGAAAAGAACGGTTTTCGCGAAGTCATCTTCGGCGTCAAAGGACCGGGCGTATGGTCCGAATTAGGCTATGAGGGGGGCGGCCACCGCGTCCAGCGCGTTCCGGAAACCGAATCGCAGGGCAGAGTCCACACGTCAGCGGCGACCGTAGCGGTGCTGCCCGAGCCTGAAGAACTCGACGTCCAGATAGCCCCCGAGGACGTCGTCGAGCATGTCAGCAGGTCAGGCGGCCCCGGCGGACAAAGCGTCAACAAACTTAATAGCGCCATTAAGCTCGAACACATCCCAACGGGAATTACCGTCAGCATGCAGGATGAAAAGAGCCAGCACAAGAATCGCGCCAAAGCATGGCGGGTCATCAGAAGCAGGATTTACGAGCACCACATGAGCAAGAAGAGGGCCGAGCGCGATTCGCAGCGCAAGACTATGATCGGCTCGGGCGACAGGTCCCAAAAAATCAGAACTTATAATTTCCCGCAAAATCGTGTCACCGACCACAGAATCAACTTATCCCTCTACAGCCTCGACAAGGTTATGGCCGGCGACATGGCGGAAATAATAGCAGCGCTGAAAGATTACGACCGGCAGCAGCGTCTGAAAAACCTGTAACAATTTTCCAGAACAATACCTCGGCCGCTCGACACTGTGGTTATTTCCTGCGAACAGCACGGCAGGCGATCAAAGGCCGTTGTCTTTAAGGTGCTTAACGCTTTTCTTCAGAATATCTTCCGACCCTATGATTTCGAGAGTGGAGCTTGCAATATCCGCATCCTTGAGGACATCGCAGACGCCTTTTATGTCAATTACTCCGTCACCGAGCGCTATTGTCGAGAAGCCGCACCCGTATATCGTCCCTCTTTTCGGCTCCCATTCGGCCGCCATATCCTTCCAGTGAACGTGATGTATTTTGTCCTTGAAAACCCTGGCCATTTCAACCGGATCTGCGCCCCCGAGCCATGAATTGCCCGTGTCAAGATTCACCCCGAGGGATTCCGGATTGCCAAGCCTGTCAAATACATCCTGAAGGCCCTTTATGCTGTCTGTTACGGGGCCGTGCGGTTCCAGGAGGACATGAACGCCGTAGTCGGCGGCCATCTTCACCGGCGTGTAAAGCTTCTCGGCCATTATGAATATGCGCTCTTGATAGGAAAGGTTCTTCGCCCATTCCGAACGAGGATCTGTATCGGTTGTGACAATGTCCTTGATGCCGATGGCCGCGGCAAATTTGACGGCCTTCATGATCTCTGAATTGCCGTACACGCCTGGATTGCTGGGCTCCAGCAGCCCGGCGTGCGCACAGACGGTTGCAGGAGTCATCCCATATTTATCAAAAAGACGCTTAATCTCGAATGGATTGTCATCAAGGCTGACCGTGGGGGGAAAACCGGCAGTGCCCAACATGCTGCCTCCGGCATTGGTGTCCGTAATATCGGCGTGGTCAAACCCCATTTCTTTGGCGCGCTCCAGTTGTTTCTCTACGCTTGCAAACGGCTCAATCAACAAGAATACTCCAATGTTCATAATACTACCTTTCCATATAATGTTTCCTACATACGATCATCTGACGTTGTCTTCCTGTTTTTTTCCAAAAAAAACAACTATATTCGTACTGTTCGGCATAAAAAGCCAAACAATACCGCTTCTTGCAGGATTAGAACCCGGCAAGTAAATAGCAATTTGGCCTTCGGTAACAGTCTGCCCAAAAAGATACAGGAATCCTTGTATTTTGTCAAACAGATGTATCACATGTTAATATGTTGGATTAGCCGTGTTTATTTACTTGGGTATAAGAATCCGACAAGTAATTCGTGATTTGGTTTTTTTACTATATATACGGTTCCCAGATAATGCCGCAAAGCTGATAATCCCACGTAAAAATGCTGTATAAACAGTAAATCTACAACATAAACCGGGATTTCCAAGAAAAAAACTGTGCCGGAATATGAGGCGTTACTGCTACGCCGCTAAGGGTTGGGTGAAGATTCATTTGCTAATTGGATGGTTATCTTATATTGTAGCAGTTCACAAGGTTATTGGTACATTGTAAGATTGGATCGGATATGATTATTGTCGTTACCGGGATGGTTGGCGTTGACAAGAAGAGCTACCTTGAGAAGGTCTGCCAATTTGCCGCCGGGCAGGGAAAAGACGTGTTGCTGTGCAACGTCGGCGACCAGATGTACGCCGAAGCTCCTGATATTCCGCCCGGCAAAATCTTAGACATCCCGATGAAAAGGCTCAATTCCCTTCGCCGGAGCGTCTTCAAAGACATTATCTCGAATGCCGCCACAGCTCCCAATCTGATCGTCAATACTCATGCAACATTCCGCTGGCGGCATGGTTTGTTTCCGGCGGTGGACTTCGACCAGATGCGTCAGCTCGATGCCGGGATGTATATCTGCCTGATTGACGGCGTGGTCGCTCTGCACTCCCGGCTTGTCGACGAACATCCCGTCGAGCACAGTCTGAAAGATCTGATTGTCTGGCGGGAGGAAGAGATTCTCGGCACGGAAATGCTCTGTAAAGGGATTGACGAGACGATCCCTTTTTATTGCCTTGCCCGCGGCGCCGAGGTCGAGACGGCTGAAACATTCTATGGGCTTGTCTTCGAAAGCGGCAATAAAAAGGCGTATCTGAGCTTCCCTATGACCGCCGTCGTCGATATGGAGAGCGTGCAAAAGGAGATTAACGAATTCCGGCGAACAATGAAACAAATGTTTATCTGCTTTGACCCGGGCGATCTGGAGGAATCATACCTGCCGGAAAGAGCACGGTCCGCGAGTCAAAAAGGCCTGGACCATGTCGAGGTGGCTATCCTGGGCCGGGAGGTCCGGCTGGATCTGAACGAGGTCCGGCAGATCCAGCGCGATATTTACAGCCAGACGTATGCCCGCGATTTTATGCTGATAGACCAGTCGGATATGATAATCAGCCTTGTCCCGAGCATGGAGGACGGACGGGCCGCCATTTCCAGCGGTGTCGAAAGAGAGCTCCAGCACGCCCACGAAGCGGCAAAAGAAGTGTACGTCATCTGGACGGCCAGGCAGAATCCTTCGGTCTTTGTAACACAGACGGCGACAAAAGTCTTTAAAAGCATCGAAAACGCGGCGGAATTCTTTGAGAAGAAACAATACGTGAAGGCAAACTGCTGAAAGTATTCTTCCGGACATTTTCTGTTGCGAAAATGCCTGAGATGTTGTTTGTAAATTTAGAGCCGGACAATGAGCTTATGAGTGAGGAATTTATCAGCGAGCCGATCGAGCCAGTCGCCGGTACATTCGATGCGGCTGCAATGACCAGGGGAGAGCCGGGGCTTCCGGGGCGATTTAAATGGAGAGACAAGGAGTACGCGGTTGCCGACGTACTTGAAGCATGGAAGGAGACTGGGCCTTGCCGAAGCGGCGGCCCCGAAAGGTATTTGCGAAAACACTGGTACAAGATAATGACAGAGGACGGTTCGGAAATGACCGTTTATTTCGAGCGCCAGCCAAGATCAAAACGCCGGAACAAAGTCAGATGGTGGCTGTATACGATTAGCGGAAGGAAACAAGATGGATAAAATAACAGCTATGTGCGGCTTGATATGCAGCGAGTGCGGTGCATTCATTGCAACACGGAACGATAACGACGAGAAAAGAGCGAACATAGCCCGGCTCTGGTCAAAACAATACAACATCGATATAGGGCCGGCAGATATCAATTGTCTTGGCTGCACGTCAGACAGTGACTGTCTTTTCAACCACTGCAAGGTCTGTGAGATACGAAAATGTGCGAAAGAAAAGCACGTTGTGAACTGCTCGTACTGCGATGAGTATGCCTGCGAAACTTTCGGATGGTTCCGGATGTCAAAAAACAACTGGATGGGATAAGGGCCGGATAGTAAACTCCCGATTCCATTCCGGCACAAATCGAATTCCGGATATGACCAAAGTTCAGAATTCAAAAAAAGATTACTCCGCTGCACTGACAATGATGAATGAGACTTCAACAACTAAAACAGTTGCCGCGACCGGTCGTCGTATCGCCTGCCGGCTGCACTGTAGAAATATCCGTGCATCGTCAAATTTGCCGGGTCTCAGCGAGATATTCGCCCGGTTGGAATCGGCGTCGATTCTCGGCGGTAACTCAGCAAGGTCAGGGGCCTCCAGATTCAGCTACTGGGCCGCGCAGCCGAGAGAGATGTTTGAGTTCGGTCCGGGACAGAATGATCCTTTCGGAAAACTTCAAACGGCTTTGGCAAAATACGAACTCGAAGCGGACCGCCGGGGAAGCCTCCCCAAAGGTCTGTTCCGCGGCGGATGGATCGGGTATTTCAGCTACGAGCTTGGCAGATATATCGAAAGGCTGTCGGCAACAGCGATCGACGATATCGGATTGCCGCTGATTCGACTGTGTTTTTATGACCGGTTCATCGCCTACGACCATCTCGAAGGAAGTTTTTGGCTGATCGCCTTACAGATGGCCGGCGATGTCGAACAGCCGAATGAAAAACTTGCCGCTCTGGAGGATTTGTTAGCTGAGTCTCAAAGTATCTGCGTGCCGCAGCCCGTACCGGCCGACCTTGAGGGCGTCGATTTCTCCCGGATTCACTCCAATATGAGCAAAGACCGCTACCTGCGGACCATCGAGAGAATCAAGGGTTATATCTACGACGGCGAGGTTTACCAGATTAACTTCTCGCAGCGGTTCGAATGTGATTACGACGCCCATGGGATCGAGCTTTACCACTGGCAAAACCATTACAATCCAAGCCCACATGCTGCTTACATCGATGGCGGAGGTTTTCACATCGTCAGCGCATCGCCCGAGATGTTTATCACAATTGCCGACAGTGTTATCCAAACCAAACCCATTAAGGGCACGCGGCCCCGCCTCGATGAGGCAGGAGAAGGTTCGAACCGGGCGAAGAATATCAACGCCGAGAACTTCGGTGAGCTGCTCGCCAGCGAAAAGGAGCAGGCCGAGCTGAATATGATAATCGACCTGGAACGCAACGATGTCGCTAAAATCTGCCTGCCGGGGACAAGGTCGGTCGTCCAGCCGAGGACGATTGAAACCTACCCGACGGTTTTTCACGCCGTGGCAACCGTAGCTGGCCGGCTTCGCAAGGGAACGATTTTCTGCGATGTCCTCAAGGGGATGTTTCCCGGCGGCTCAATCACCGGCGCTCCGAAAATTCGCTCGATGGAAATCATCGAGGAAACCGAGCCGACCGCCAGAGGCATCTATACCGGCAGTATCGGCTTTATCGGGATCGACGGCAGTGTATGCTTGAATATTGCTATAAGAACGATTATTATCAAAGATCGAAAAGCCTATGCTCAAGCCGGCGGAGGAATCGTTGCTGATTCCGATCCGGAGGCTGAATGGCAAGAAACAATTGTAAAAGCAAGAGCACTGCTCGCAGGAATAAACAGCGTACAGCGTGCAGCAGAGAGCGTATAACGTATAGTTATGAAAACAATGTCTTTTAAAGACTTAATAGTGTGGCAAAAGAGCTATGAGTTAGTTTTGGAAATATATAAGACTACAGGCAACTTTCCAAAATCTGAAATTTATGGACTATCTCAACAAATGAGAAGAGCGGCAGTGTCAATTCCATCCAACATAGCAGAGGGTTATGGTAGAAAACATAAAACAGAATACAACCAGTTTCTGTCTATTTCTTATGGTTCGTTGTTGGAACTGGAAACACAATTTTTGTTGGCAACAGATCTAAATTACATAAGTAAGAACCAGAATATAGAAAAGTTATTGAAATAAGTCGGGAGTATGCTTTATAGAATGCTCCATCCTATTCGCTGAACGCTTTACGATGAACGCTAAAAAATGACTGAAAAAGTTTTTCTAAATGATAAATTAGTTGATAGCGACAAGGCCTGCATATCCGTCACTGACAGCGGATTTTTATACGGAGCGGGCCTTTTTGAGACTATGCGCAGCCACAATGGCGTGGTCTTTGCCCTGGCGGACCACCTGGACAGGCTGTTTGTCAGCGCCGAGGTTCTCTCGATAAATAATCCGTATGATCGGGAATATGTCGCCGAGGCGATCAACAAAGTGCTTAGCGCGAATAAGCTGACCGATGCCCGGCTGCGTCTGACGCTAACGAACGGCCCGATGACCGAATCCGAGCAGCGGCGCAAATCGACGCTTCTTATTACCGCCGCAAAGTTCCGCTCTTACCCGCCCGAATATTACAAGAAAGGCGTGATGGTCGTTTTGTGTCCTTTCAGGCAAAATCCGATCGACCCGGTTTCCGGCCGGAAGACGACGAGCTATTTCTCGCGCATGATTGCACTGAACCTGGCGCATCAGAAAAGGGCCGCCGAGGCGCTCTGGTTTACCGTGGATAATCGCCTGGCTGAGGGATGCATCAGCAATGTGTTTCTGGTCAAAGACTCTAAACTCTATACGCCGCCTGTTAAGACGCCGGTTCTGCCGGGTGTAGCCAGAAAAACAGTTTGTCAGCTCGCTTCTCAAAACTCCATAGAGCTAATCGAAAAGGACCTTACAATAGACGAAGTGCTCGCCGCGGAGGAAATTTTTCTGACGAATGTTATCATGCAGGTTATGCCGATTAATAAAGTAGAAAAGCACACGGTCGGCGACAGTCTGGTCGGACCCGTTACCAAAAAGATGCAAACGTGTTTCGATCAGCTCGTGAAGAGCGAGTGTGGGAAAAATAAATGAAGATAAAAGATATTGCCGCAAGAATCGAAGGAATAGTCCCGCTTAAGTTGGCGCAGGACTGGGACAACGTGGGATTGCTGGTCGGCAACCCGCAGAAAGTTGTTAAAAATATCCTGCTGACCATCGATATCACGCGAGACGTCGTTGCCGAGGCAAAAAAGCTGAAAAAGGATTTGATTATCAGCTATCATCCGTTGATTTGGGATGCGCTCAAGAGTATCACCGCCGATGGACCTACGGGCATAGTGTATGATTTGATTCGGTCCGACATTGCGGTCTTTTCAATACATACCGCGATGGATTCTGCCATAGGCGGAGTCAACGACGGTCTTGCCGAGATTGTCGGCATCGTTGACAGCGAGCCGATCGGCGATTACGTGGCGAACCCGGCTGGCGACAATTACAAGCTCGTTGTTTTCGTCCCCGCCGAATCCGCGGCGGAAGTCTCGAACGCCGTATTTGCCGCCGGCGCAGGAGCTATCGGCAGCTACAGCCACTGCGGCTTCGGCGCCGAGGGAACCGGAACCTTCCTGCCCCACAAAGGCGCAAAGCCGGCGATAGGCAAAAGGGGCAAACTGGAAAGGGTCAGCGAGATACGATTCGAGACGATTGTGCCGGCGGAGAAACTCGATGGTGTTATGAGGGCGATGAAAAAAACGCATCCCTACGAGATGCCGGCCTTCGACGTGTTTAGACTGCACAATCCCGAGACGAGATTCGGTCTGGGCCGGATCGGCGAACTGGCCCGGCCTGTACAAATCGCGCAGATAATCAAGAAGATCAAAAAGGCCACCGGCGCCGGGGCGGTCGGCCTGGTCGGAGACGAGAAAAGGCTGGTAAAAAAAGCGGCGGTTTGCGCCGGCTCGTGCGGCAAGATTATCAATTCGGTTATCGGGGCAAAGGCCGATTTATACCTTACCGGAGAATTAAAACATCATCAGGCGTTAGCCGCAAAAGAAGCCGGGCTGACCTGTATATGTCTGAGCCATACCGTTTCGGAACGGTTCATATTAAAAAAATTCACAAGGCAGTTGCAAAAACAAATCAAAACAATAAAAATTAACATAAGCAAGAAAGACGCTGACCCGTTTAATTGGAAGATCATATGACAGAAGAAAGCCAACAAGTAGAAGACATACAGGAAGTTGAGAACGTACAGGAAACAGCAAAAGCGCAAGAAGTGCACGAAGAGCAAGACATCCTTGAAGCTGAAGAAGCACACGAAGCGCAGGACGTGCAGGATGATGAGTCTCAAATGCCGGATAAAGAACAAACTGACATCGACTCCGTTTCTCGCCCGCGATTCGAGGACGGGACGCCCTCGACACAAACCACCACTGTCGAATCGGTCGTGGAAGCGGTCTTATTTGCCAGCGACGAGCCCCTCTCGGAGGGCCGGCTGGCGAATATCGTCGAGACAAGCACAAAACAAATTCGTCAGCACGTCAAGAATTTGAATGACAAGTACCAGGCGAACAACAACGCCTTTAGAATAGAGAAAATCGCGGGCGGCTGTCAAATGCTGACCTTGAGTCCTTACAATCACTGGCTCAAGAAACTTCTGCGTGCTCGCAGCGACAACAAGCTCAGCCCCGCCGCCCTGGAGACGCTTGCCATCATTGCATACAAACAGCCGGTTATGCGAGCTGATATCGAAGCCATAAGAGGCGTCGCGGTCGGGGAAGTGATTCGATCGTTGTGCTATAAAGGGCTGGTCAAAATTGTCGGCCGGGCCGAGGTTTTAGGCAGGCCAATGCTGTATGGAACGACGAAAAAGTTTCTTGAAGTCTTCGGCCTCAATACACTTAAAGACCTGCCGAAAGTCCAGGAGCTAAAAGAGCCGGCTTCATGATATATGCCCTCAGGGCATCTTGATTTTGTTCGAGCTGTGATATCTTTCATTTGGAAAGGCTGTACGATAGGCGCAAATTTCGATAAGCAAAACTGGGTTGTCAGTCGGCGGATTTTCCTGAAAGCCTCTGCGGCGACTATTGCCGGCCTTGCTTTGACGCCGATTTCCTGTACCGGTCCGGCCGGCCTCGGTCGCAGACTGGGAGCCGTAAGATTCGGCATTGTCACCGACTGTCACTATGCAGACGCCGACACCGCCGGCTCACGCTATTACCGCCATTCGCTCGACAAGCTTGGCGAATGCGTCGAAGCGATGAACGCCCAGCAGGTCGATTTTCTCGCGGAGCTCGGTGATTTCAAGGACCAGGATTCCCCACCTATAGAGAAGAAAACCCTGTCGTATCTGCGAGCTGTCGAGAGTGTGTTCTGCAGATTCGACGGCCCGACCTACCACGTGCTCGGCAATCACGACCAGGACAGCCTCTCGAAGGCGCAATTTTTGACCGATATCGAAAACACAGGTATAGACCCCGGCAGAACCTACTACTCGTTCGATTTCAACGGCGTGCACTTTGTCGTTCTCGACGCAAACTATAAATCCGATGGGACCGATTACGACCACGGCAATTTCGACTGGACCGATGCTAATATCCCACCGGTCGAGCTGCAGTGGCTAAAACAGGACTTGGCTGCCTCACGCGGCGCCGTTATTGTCATGGTCCACCAGCTCCTCGATGGTGCCGGCTCGCACTATGTTAAAAATGCCGCCGAGGTGCGGCAAGTCCTCGAACAATCAGGCAGGATTTTAGCCGTGCTGCAGGGCCACCGTCACGATGGAGGTTACAGCCTTATAAATGGGATTCACTACTATACACTAAAAGCGGTTGTCGAAGGGCCCGGTCCGGAAAACAACTCTTACGCCATCGTCGAAATCCGGCCGGACATGAATATCACCGTTACCGGCTACCGTAAAGCAATCGGTAAACAGCTCACCTCGTCATAAACATACTTAATCCCACGGCAGCTCTTTCACATCGGGCTTAACTGCATAAGCGGGCCGGGGATGCTCAGCGTTGAAGACATACAAATCCTGCTGCTTTTCAATGACGACGAAGCTCTCATCGATTGAGCCGTCCGGCCCGGTGACTTTGTCGAGTGAAAGTTTTAAGTGTTTCGCAAAAAATTTATAAGCGCCGAGACGCTTGGAAAGGCCGTAATCATGCCCCTCTTCGGGAAGATGCAGATACTCGATAATATCCTGTGCCCCGTAAAGACGATATACGTTCCGGATATAAGGGAATTCCACATCCGGCGTGTTCTTGGTCCAGTCTTTGCCGTCGGAGATAAGCATCTGCGGCCGGGGCGCCGCCAGAGCGGCAATATCCGTATTGTTTGTCTCGTGCATGTCGCTTTTGTGGATGGGCATGCCGCTCTCGCAGTTGCAACCGCCGAAGAAGTGGGATGAGACCATAACCGTGGGTATCGAAACGGCGATGCGGTCATCGACGGCCGTCAGCAGGAACGTCTGTGTCCCACCGCCCGAAGCTCCGGTGATTCCTATGCGCTTTGGATCCACAAACTTGCGGGATGTCAGAAAATCCACCGCGCGAATACTGTTCCACAACTGCAATTTCAAAGCCTTCGGACGGCTGTGCTCCCAGCCTGCGTTTTTCCAATCGCCGTATCCCACCATATCGTAGGAGACGACTACAGCACCCATACGAGCCAGCGTGGCGCATCGTTTTTGCATATTGGGTCTGAATCGCCCGTAATTATTTGCGCTGCTGAAATGGCCGTGCGGGCACAGTATCGCGGCGAAAGGCCTCTTACCTTTCAGAGGACGGTACAGGTTCCCGGTGACAAAGACGCCGGGCAGGCTCTCGAACGCCACGTTCTGGACCGTGTAGCCGTCGTATTTGCGTCTGCTGTGGATGATCGGCTTGAGCGGGCACTTTTCAGGCAGCGGCAATAGTTCGGCTCCGCGAAGGATGCCTTCACGAATCCGCTCGGCCCGTTCTTTCCATTGCGCCAGGTTGGAATAGCTTCGGGCAAACCTTGCAAGCTGCTCTTTCGCAGCCTTCTCGCTTTGATAGTTGCCCTGGCAGAGCTGAGGTTTTTTCCCCTCGGCGCTTTGTGCCGGAATTGGTGACAATCCGAGCACGAGTACCGATATACCGATGATCACTGTCTTGTAGATGCTACTTAATTGACTTTGCATTTGTAAACTCCTGATAGGACATTTTTAGTACATATTCGTGCTACCAAGCTCACCAGTCCGCTAACGGCCTTAACCTGACGGAGCTAACATGGTTGCCATCCTTCCAAACGGGTGACAGCAGGACGGCCACTCGAACTTTACCCTTTGTCTGTGGTAATCGCACTATAAGTCGTCTGACCCCCTTATTAACCTTCTGGGGACGCTTCTGCTCGGCTGATTCAACCGTAAATTCAGTATCGGCCGGGGATAACACTCGCGCTATGAGTTCTCTTCCGCCGAGAGTAAGTACCGCTGTTCCACCTCTTTTGGTGGATATTTGCGCATCGGTCGTCATTGCCCATGTCACTTCACAGGGCTTCTGAATGTCAAACTCATCCTGTACGAGCACAGCTCGTCGATTTCCTACCATTGCGATACCTCTTACTGTTCCGCCTGCAAACTTCTTGTAGGCTGACGTAAGGTCAACGATCACAAAAGGTGAAGACGTTTTGATTTGGATATTGTGGAAGTTTGATTCCGCCAAGGGATCCTGGTCTTCACCGTCCAATAGGCAGACATTATGACTTTTAGAGTTCAAACGATAATAGGACCATCGTTTTCCTCCCCGTCCCTTACTCCAATAACCTGGCAGATTGTAGTTGTCCGAGCCAAGGTCGCGTGCCCATCGAACACCAAGGGCATCCAGCTCGAAGTTGCCCAAATCCAGGTGCCCGTGATTGACCTGGTTGTAGCCGGCCTTGACACCCACCCAAAGCGCCTCGGGGTCATCCCACGCACTTCGGAATACGGCCACTTCCACCGGTCCGCGAAAATAACGGTCGAGGTCTCTCGCCGGTAGTTTTCCGACCGGCTCGGGCATGTACCAGACCACGTGCTGCGGGCTGGCTCTGTGTTTTGCCAGCATCGCACTTTCATCATGAGCATAGAACGGTTTATTAAATGTGCGAGCCAACCAGAACAAACACGGCAACGTTCTTCTGGAGCTTCTTTCTCCGACGTCGGCAAGATTCAGATAGTACCCGGTCGGTCCGGCGGTATATATCGGGAAATTTCCCGCCTCTGACAATCCTTCAATTTTCAGCAGGCCGAAGTCATTGCCCAGGGCGCTTTGCAGCGCCGCCAGCCCGTAGGCGGTGTAACGTGTGGCATAACTCCAGTAGCCGGGCCCTTCCCCCCAAGCTCCATCGGGGCCGTAGCTCTTGATAGCGCGAGGCAGCGACCGGACGGCAGAGGCGACTATCTGCTCGGCATACCGCGGGTCCGTCTCGGCAATTGCCAGCGAACCGACTATCAGACCGCCGTTACAGACCTGGTTCCAGTTATGTTCGCTTTTGGCCCACCAATTCTTCTGGTATGCAGTCATTCCGAGCTCCAGGCCGTTTTTAATTAGACCGGCCTTGATTTTTTCCCGCATCCCGGCATCCATGTACGAGTACAGCCAGTCATAGCCGAGCCCGACGGCATGGGACATCTCGGCAGTATCGAGAAAATGCGATGGATTCCAGTCCTTGAATGCACATACCGTCAGCATGTTATCGACGGCTTTGCCGGCGTACTTTTCCTCGCCGGTCCACCGGTACGCCAGGCCGAGGGCATAAATCCGGCGAAGGCATTCTCTGCTGACGTGAAGCAGCCGGGGGCCGATCTTCCTGTATGTGAGCATAGATTTGCCCGCACAATTGTCCGCTTCTTTAAGAACGTCTCTTATGCACTTCTGCAGAACTTTATCTTTTGTATACAGTTCTTTCAGACGCTCCATGTCCTCATTCTTGAGCATTAATCGCGGATGGCTCTTATCGAGCGTTTTCAGGACATCGGAAGGATCTGCTAAAGTCTGCCCTGCTACTGCCGAAGTCAGATAAGAAAAGCTCACGATTATCACCAGTACGGCAAGTCTGAATGTAGTCACTTCGATTCACCTCCATTTACGATCTGTGTGTTCATTTTATTGCTGCTCCTCGAAAAAAAAGCAAAACCGTCCCATTAAGGGCCAACGGGTCATTTTTCGCGTGATACCCGAAGATGTTATAGAAGATTTGCCGCTTGCAGGGCAAGGAAAATCTTTGCCGGGACGGCAGAAATCTCTTATGATGATACGGCATAAAATTCTGGTTTAGATGAGAGTAATACTATGGAAAAATTCATTTACGAAACAAAACAGGAAATGGCGGCAGCGGCGGCGGCGGCGGCAGCCCAAGCAATAAATAAGGCGATAGAAGACAAAGGCCGGGCGAATATCATTCTTGCAACCGGAGCCAGCCAATTCGAAATGCTCAAGAACCTGACGGAAGCGGAAACGGTGGACTGGACAAAAGTCACAATGTTTCATCTGGATGAATATATCGATATGGGGGCCGACCACCCGGCGAGCTTCAGGAAATTCCTCAAAGAGCGGTTCGTGGACCGGGTGCCGGGCTTAAAGGCAGTACTTTTCGTAAACGGCGACACCGGCGACCCTCAGCAGGAATGCCAGAGAGTCGGCTCTCTGATAGCCGAACACCCTATAGACGCGGCAATGGTGGGAATAGGGGAGAACGGACATCTGGCTTTTAACGATCCGCCGGCCGATTTCGAAACCGAAGAGCCTTATCTCGTCGTCGAACTGGACGAAAAATGCAGGAAACAGCAGTTGGGCGAAGGCTGGTTCGAAACGCTGGAGCAGGTGCCCCGGCAGGCAATCTCGATGAGTATTCGGCAGATAGTCAAAAGCGCGTGTCTGATTGTGACGGTTCCCGACGAGCGCAAAGCCGAAGCGGTGAAAAACGCTCTCGAAGACGAGGTGACACCGATGTGCCCGGCGTCGATTTTACAGCAGCACGGCAATTGCAGGATATTCCTGGACGCCGAGTCGGCTTCCCTGCTTAAGCCATAGCACACAAACCACCGACTGGGGTAATAATCTCCGCCCTCACCGGCAAGTTCCGCGGGCGGTAGTATTGTTCGGCCATGTTTTCTATCAGTCGCGGGGCATGCTCGTTCTCGACGACCGCCACGATACAGCCGCCCATCCCGGCACCGACAAGGCCGGCGCCGATTACCCCTTTGCTCGCCAGCGCGATATCGACGAGCGTATCCAGCTCTTCAAGGCTGACGTTATAGCCGCCGCCCTGGCGCCACAGCTCTGCCCGGCTCATACGCCCGGCATCGCCCGATTCCAAATCGCTTATCAAAGCGTCAATCCTTTCGTCGGGATAGCTGTTGTCGGTGAATACACACCGGCCGTCAATGAGCCTTGTCACGCGGTCGCCATCATGGGAGATGTTGATAAGCTCGCCGAATCTTTTCATGTCACCCACTCGCAGCACCTGCGGGACCATATCGGCTCGAATACACTCGGCGATTCCATAAAGACATACCTGCCGGATGAGATAGCCCCCTTCGGGCTCGGAGTGACTTCTGAACACACGATGAATCTTTTGCTCGTCTCCCGGAAGAAGTCTTAACACATCTGTTCTGCGGGCGGATGCGGGCAGCGATTTTATCATTCGATAAATTTGGCTCTCATCGACTCCAAGTTTTTCCGGATTGACATCCCGAAGTCGTTCGAGCTTATCGGCATACCGGGGAAAGTTTTTGCGTATTAGCATCAACCCGAATACATATCCGGCGACCCGGCTGTTAAATATATCGCGGGCGCCGGCTTGTTTTTTTGCCTTGACGTTGCTATTCGCCAAAACGAAGCAATAGCCGGCCGGAAGTGCTGATTGCTCTACGGATAATGGAAAAGCCGTAATATGGAGAATCGTATGGTGCCTGCCGTATATAATCGCGGCATGGTCACTGCAGCCGCCGCGTGTGCCCACATACCATTCGGCAAAACCCCAATGCTCGACGAAATCCGCAGGATTAACGTCGAGCGAGTTAATCCGTATTACGGCTTCGACAGTGATCATGACCAGCGCCGATGACGAGCTGAGTCCGGCCGCTCGCGGGATGTTGCCGTAAACCATCATATTCATCCCGCGGATCGCCTGATTGAAACTGCCGTCATCTTTTGTGTTGAGATGCTGAAGGTACAAAACCGCGGCACGGATATAATTCGACCAGCTTACCGACGTGTCATTCCTGCGTTTTTCGTATTCTTCGTGACACCAAGTATCCCAGTTTTCGATTTTTTTCCCCGCCGGCAGGCTCCGACTGATACTGAACTGCTCGTAGGAAAAGTCGTCCGCCTCGACGTTTTTAGCCAGCACCAGGTCATCGTCGCGAGGCTCGACCACGAGCCACATATGCTTGACGGCGATGGGATTTACCGAGCCGCCGCGATGGTCGATATGCGTACCGAGAAGGTTGACCCGGCCGGTCGAGCGTATAATTATAACGCTGCGGTCCGCCCCGTATCTCTCGGCGAATGCTTCGAGGCTGCGCAGGCACATCTCGACCGCTTCGGCCTTCAAATCATCATTATCACCATAGATTTGGTGCAGCTTGTCGTGAAACTTGCTGCTTGTATCTCTAATCAGCTCAATCCAACTGCTGACGGGCCGCCTTCCACCGATTTCTACAGGCATAGGTTCTCGTCCTCTAAGATGTTTCTACTTTGTGTGCGATTGACGAGAATGATAGGAGATTTGTAGCGGGCAAGGCAAGAAAAATCTCTCGCTGTTGTTGGCGGATTTCGTGAATGTCTATTTGACAGGGATGTGCAAATCTCGTATAAGTTGATTACTTGGAAAACGGATAAAAGTATGGGTCGTAAAACACAGATTTCGAACGGAGTGAAAATACGGGGGCTTGTGGACCTCCAGATCAACGGCTATAAAGGGGTGAATTTTTCCGATATCAGCCTGACGCGGGAGGATTTTGTTATGGCCTGCCGGGCCGTATTCGAGGCCGGCACGACCGCTTTTCTGCCGACAATGATTACCAGCCCGGCGGAAGTTTACCAGCACAACCTGCCAATCATGGCGGCGGCGATGCAAAGCGAGGAGTTTGAAGGCCGGCTTCTGGGTTTCCACATCGAGGGACCTTTTATTTCGACACAGAGCGGAGCGCGGGGGGCGCACGATGAGCAGTGGATATCAAAACCCGATGTTGACTATCTCAAGCGATTGCTCGACTGGGCCGGCGGCAAGGTCAAGCTGCTAACTGTCGCAGCAGACATTCCCGGAGCAGAAAAGCTCGCCCTGTATGCCGTGAGCCGGGGTATTGCGGTTTCACTCGGGCACCAGATGGCGGGCGATGCAGATTTAGCCCGGCTGGCAGAGGCGGGCGCCGTCTCGCTGACCCATCTGGGTAACGGAGTGCCGTCAATGCTTTCCAGGCACGATAATCCGGTCTGGGCGGGACTGGCAAACGATGACCTGGTCGCGATGATTATCGCCGACGGCCATCATCTGCCCCCATCCGTTCTCAAGACGATTATCAGAACCAAGGGAGCCAATCGCTGTGTTCTTGTCAGTGACGCTACGGCGCCGGCGGGGCTTCGAGCGGGTCGCTACGAACTGCTGGGTCATCAGGTGGTGCTGGAAGAGGCCGGCCGGCTACACGATTTGACAACGGGGTATCTGGCCGGCTCGTCAGCGACCATGCTCCAGTGTATGAATCACCTCGCATCCCTGGATATCGTCAGTCCCGGCGAGCTTCTTGCAATGGGATTCGACAATCCGCTGGCGCTAATCGGCCTAAGTGCCGAAGACGTCGCCCAGGGGCGGGCCGTCCGATTCGACGATGAACGGAAGATTTTCTACCTGGAAAAATAATGCCGGCAATTGCGAACGAGAAAAACCTATGCTTTTCAATGCTTTACGCTTAACAGTATACTCGACAGCACATGCCTGTTATCGACCTTTTGGCTTTACAGGAATGTCCGGACTTGTTAGAATACGGACTTTATGTGGGAAAACCCCAAGTGAAGCCGGGGGTTAAATAGAGAATATACGCAAAACGAATACTGAAAATGGCTGGCAAAATCATTATCGACACCGAACGATGCAAAGGTTGCGGCTTGTGTATCACAGTATGCCCGAAAAAGAGCATAGTTATCTCCGAAATCTCCAACAGAAACGGTTACTTCCCCGCTCAGGCAGACAACAGCAATTGTACGGGCTGCGGTGCCTGTGCGATTATATGCCCTGAGGCGATAATCGAAGTGCTTCGGGACGATTCCGGCAACGTCGAGATTATCATCGAGCCTCGCCCGGACGGCGAGCAAAAACTAATTGAGGAAAAAGCGTGAATCCTGTTGCAGATTCAACGACGAAAAGGAATATAACCGAACAAGGGCAAACTCCAAAAGCCGCCGGCAAGAGGATTCTGATGTGCGGCAACGAAGCCCTTGCCGAGTCGGCGATAATTGCCGGCTGCGACGCCTATTTCGGCTATCCGATTACACCCCAAAACGAAGTCCCCGCTTATATGGCGCGCAGAATGCCCGAGGAAGGCCGCATTTTTGTGCAGAGCGAGAGCGAACTGGCCGCAATTAATATGGTATTCGGAGCTTCGGCTACGGGCAAAAGGGCGATGACAAGCTCATCCAGTCCCGGTATAAGCCTGATGCAGGAAGGAATTAGCTATCTGTCGGGCGCCGAATTGCCTGCTGTCGTGGTAAATGTCATGCGAGGCGGGCCCGGCCTGGGGAACATCGCGCCGTCGCAGTCTGATTATTTCCAGGCGACTCGCGGCGGCGGGCACGGCGATTATCGAACAATTGTGCTCGGACCGTCGAGCGTGCAGGAGCTGGTCGATTGTATGCCGCTCGCCTTCGATTTGGCCGACCAGTACCGGATGACCGTGATGGTTCTGGCCGACGGCATCCTGGGCCAGATGATGGAGCCAATTGTGTTGGAGAAAAAGCAGGGCCGGAAACTGCCGCCCAAAGACTGGGCCTTGACCGGTGCCGGATGCAGAAAGCAAAATATTGTCCGTTCATTGTGGCTCCCGGAAGGATCGCTGGAAGAGCTGAACAATAAGCTGCTGAACAAATATAAGCAGGTGGAAAAAAACGAAGTGCTCTGCGAAGAGTACGAGGTTGAGGATGCCGACATAGTAGTGGTTGCGTACGGCGTCGCGGCAAGAATTGTCCGCGGAGCCGTGAGCAGGGCAAGAGAGGAAGGGATTAAGGCCGGCTGGATTCGCCCGATTACACTGTGGCCGTTTCCGTTCGAGCAGATTAGCAGGGCAGCAGACGAATTTCGGATTTTCCTTGTTGTTGAGATGAGTAACGGCCAGATGGTCGAAGATGTGAGACTGGCTGTAACTGGAAAAGCGCCGGTAATGTTTTACGGCCGGCCGGGCGGCGGTGTGCCGACCGTTGACGAAATTCTCGATCAAATCAGGCAATTAACTTTAAGACCGAAGACGTAATGATGAAAACGGTATTTAAACGAACGCCGACACTGAAGGATTGCCCAACGCATTATTGCCCCGGGTGCGGGCATGGAATTGCTCATCGGCTCATTGCCGAGATAATCGATGAGCTGGATATACGCAATCGCACGATCGGCATAGCCCCAGTCGGCTGCGCGGTGCTGGCGTACGATTATCTCGACGTAGATATGGTCGAAGTGGCGCACGGCAGGCCGCCGGCGGTGGCAACAGGGATGAAAAGGACCAATCCGGACAAGATTATTTTCTCCTATCAGGGTGACGGCGACCTGGCGAGTATCGGTGCGGCGGAAATTTTGCATGCCGGACACAGAGGCGAACAGATAACTGTTATATTTATTAATAACGCCGTCTACGGGATGACGGGCGGACAAATGGCTCCCACGACGATGCTCGATCAGGTAACGGCGACGACACCCAAAGGCCGCAGCGCCATCGAGCAGGGCTATCCTCTCCAGGTCTCGGAGCTTTTAGCCACTTTGCCGGGAACGATTTATATCGAACGATGCGCCCTGAGCAGCGTCGCCCGGGTCCGCAAAACAAAGAAAGCCATCAAGCACGCCTTCGAGCTGCAGCTCGAAGGGGCCGAGGGCATGTCGATGGTGGAGGTGCTCTCGCCGTGCCCGACTTACTGGCGGATGAGCCCGGTCAAAGCTATGGAATGGCTCGAAAACAGTATGACGAAGGTCTTCCCTCTCGGAAGATTGAAGGGTTGAGAATGGCTGCAAATGGATTTTGCGAGGAGATTGTTATCGCCGGTTTTGGCGGGCAGGGAATTATGCTCACCGGCAAGCTGCTCGCTCAGACGGCGATGAAAGCGGGCAAAGAGGTGACATATATGCCCTCTTACGGAGCCGAGGTTCGAGGCGGGACCGCAAATTGTATGGTAGTAATCGCGGAGAACGAAATCGCCTGCCCGGTAGTCGGCAGGCCCGATTCGCTGATAGTAATGAACAAAGCGTCACTGAACAAATTCGCTCCACGCCTCAGGAAAGGCGGCCTTCTTATAATGAATAGCTCTTTGATCGACGTCGATCCGGAACTCGATGACTCGATCGAAGTTATTTCAGTGCCAGCCGACGAATTAGCAGTCGAACTGGGCAGTCAGAAGAGCGCCAACATGGTGGCTTTGGGTGCATATCTGCAAAAGAGAGGGTACCTTACTCCGGATGCGGCGGCCCAGGCACTGCCGGATGTTCTCGCCAGTCGATATCATAAAACCTTGCCGGTCAATATCAAAGCTCTGCACAAGGGAGGCGAATACACGGGGAATAACCGCAATGATTAAGTCCAAGAGGTCCAGCAAGAAAATGAATCGTTCCAGAGTATCCTACGAATTAATATTTGTAATTCTGACATTAATTATTTCCGGCCCGGCCATATTTGCCGCCGAGCAATACAAGAAGCAGGGCCGGGATGCGGTTTCCGACATCGTTGACGGCAAGTATGATGCGGCCGTAGAACACTTTGAAAGCTATCTCAGAAAGCACCCGAAGGATCTCGAATCGATGTATGGCCTGGCGGTTGTATACGCTCAAAAACAGGAGATTGACAAGGCCGTCTCATACGTCAAACAGGCTGTTGATAATGGGCTGCCCTTTGGTCGTTTCCTCGCCGGTCCGAGGGACCTGCTGAAACCTTTAACAAGCAGCCACGAATTCAAGGCTCTTGCTGAAAAGTACGCCGTGGAACTGCTGCACGGTCCTATGCTCGGCTGCGTGACCGAGAGCAGCGCGAAATTCTGGGTCCGCACGGCTAATGAAGTCCCCGTCGAAGTAGTTGTAAAAAGTGCCGGCAGTGGAGATTCTTTCCAGACGAGGACTTCGGGAAAAACAGCCGGCAAGCGGGATTTCACGGTAGTGCTCGCGGTCGAGGGCTTGAAGCCCGGCGCGTTATACGAATACGATATCCTTATCGACGGCAGGCAAAAGGCCGGAGGGGGACGCTTCGGCACGTTCGGGCCTTCCGGCAGACCGGCAAAATTCCAGGTCGGCTTCGGAGGCGGTGCCGGATTCACGCCGCAATATGAAAGAATGTTCAATACAATCGCCGGCCACAATCTGCCTGCATTCCTTCTGCTTGGTGACAATGTTTATATTGACAATCCGACCAGGCAAGCTGTGCAGCAATATTGTTACTATCGACGTCAATCGCGCAGCGAATTCCGGAAGTTTGTCGCTTGTACCTCGATCTTCGCCATCTGGGACGACCACGACTTTACGACCAATGACGCGGGTGGCGGTCCGGAAATTTACACGCCCGAATGGAAGATTCCCGTCTGGCGCACGTTCATCAACAACTGGAACAACCCATATTACGGCGGCGGAGAAAAACAGCCCGGCTGCTGGTTCGATTTTTCGATTGGCGACGTTGACTTCTTCATGCTGGACGGCCGGTATTACCGTGATAAGCCGCGAAGCGAAAATCCCTCGATGCTCGGGGCCGCCCAGAAAAAATGGCTGTTCGAGAAACTAAAATCCTCCACAGCGACGTTTAAGGTTCTGGCCTCACCGGTGCCCTGGGCGCTCGGCGCAAAGCCCGGAAGCCGTGATCCGTGGCAGGGCTATCAAGCAGAACGAGAGCAGATATTCTCTTTTCTCGAAACCAATCGGATTGACGGCGTCATTCTTATATCCGCCGACCGTCATCGCTCCGATGCATGGAGAATCGAACGAGAGAACGGATATGACCTCTACGAGTTCGAAAGCTCGAAACTGACCAACATCCACACCCACAAAATCATACCCGGGGCCTTGTTCGGTTATAATAAGAAATGCTCCTTCGGACTGCTCACGTTCGATACCACCAAATCAGACCCGGAAATTACCTACCAGATCAATAACATTGATGACGAGGTCATCCGGAAGCTCTCGCTTAAGAAAAGTCAGTTGACTCACGGCAAGACCGAATAGACGAATAGAGAAGCTACGGATAACATGCTGATTCACACTTGTAAATGACTTGATTGAACCGCCTTCTTGTACTATAATACCCCGAATAAGATAAATAACAGATATTTAACCTGATAATGGAAGTTTGACATGACCAAAAAGACAAGTACAAAAAAGCCCAAGGCGATTTGCAGTTTCTGCGGCCGAACGGCAAATCAGGCGGACACGCTTATAGAGGGCCCGGATGGTGTTTTTATCTGCCCGGAATGTGTGGAACTATGCCATAATATCATCCGGCAGGATCGCAAACGGACTGCCAGGGGCAGTATTAATTTCAAGGAAATGCCAAGACCAAAAGCGATTAAAGAATACCTGGATCAGTATGTCATCGGGCAGGAGCATGCCAAAAAATATCTCTCTGTTGCGGTACATAACCACTATAAAAGGCTGCTGCACAGTGACAGCAACGACAGCGATGTCGAGATAGACAAATCGAATGTTCTGCTCATCGGCCCGACCGGCTCGGGCAAAACGCTGCTTGCACGTACCCTTGCCCGTGAATTGGAAGTACCGTTTGCAATATGTGACGCGACAACGGTTACCGAGGCCGGGTATGTCGGTGAAGACGTCGAGAATTTTCTGCTGCGTCTATTGCAAGCCGCCGACTACGACATTGAAGCCGCTCAGCGGGGTATCGTTTATGTCGATGAGATAGATAAGGTCGGCAAAACTTCTCAGAACGTATCGATCACTCGCGATGTTTCCGGGGAAGGTGTGCAGCAGGCTCTGCTCAAGATGCTTGAAGGGACCACTGCGAATATTCCGCCGCAGGGCGGGAGAAAGCATCCGGAACAATCCTATATACAAATCGATACCGCACAGATACTCTTTATATGCGGCGGCACTTTTGTGGGACTGGAAAATATTATCAAGAAGCGGCTCGGCAAAAAAATGATAGGCTTCGATTCGGAGCTGGCCGGCAAAACCGATGACAAATCCGAGTACAGCAATTTGCTGGAACAGGTTATACCGGAGGATATTATCGAGTATGGAATGATTCCTGAAATGGTCGGAAGACTTCCGGTAATTACTACCCTGTCCGCCCTCGATGAAGATGCGCTTATTGACATACTGACCAAGCCGAAAAACGCTCTGTGCAAGCAGTATAAGAGATTTTTCGAGATGGAAGATGCCGAGCTCGACTTTACGGACGGGGCCTTACACGCATTAGCACAGAAAGCTCTCAAACGTGACACCGGCGCCAGGGCGCTGCGTTCGATCACCGAGGAACTAATGATCGATTTGATGTATCAACTGCCGGAAGAAGCCAAGCCCGCGAAATATGTAATCAATCGGGAAATAATCGAGGGAAAAGCCGAATTATTCACGGCAAAACAAAAAGCAAAAAAAGAATCAGCATAAAGCTGGTTTCTCTCAAACCTTTAGGATCAGTCATGTGAATAAGGTTCGAGCATATAGGAATCGAACAATCACGCTTAGCCGAGCGGAAACGGATCGCTACGGCAAAGACTTGATTCACATTTCCAAGCCCGCGAAGGTAGATGCTCTCGGCAATAAAATAGTGAACCAGGATATATTTGACATCCTTGGTTTGCTGCCGGAAGGTTTTGTTGATTTGCTGATACTGGACCCGCCCTACAATCTTACCAAGACCTTTACTTCGACTTCCTTCAGAAAAAAGAGTCTCGCCGGATACGCCGAATGGTTCGAGAACCTGCTGGTTAAGTTACTGCCCACACTCAAGAATACCGCATCGGTCTATGTCTGCTCGGAATGGTGCTCGTCGACAGCCGTCCATCTTGTGCTGGACAAGCTGCTTAAGGTAAGAAACCGGATTACCTGGGAGAGGGAAAAGGGCAGGGGCGCGAAGAGAAATTGGAAAAACACTTCGGAAGATATCTGGTTTGCGACTGTTTCTGATGACTATATATTCAACGTGGAAAATTTGAAGCTCAAGCGCAAAGTTCTCGCACCATACACCGACACAAACGGCGAACCGAAAGATTGGCAGGAGTCGTCCGCCGGCCAGTTCCGGCTGACCCATCCTTCGAATTTATGGAATGACATCACGGTTCCATTCTGGTCGATGCCTGAGAACACCGACCACCCCACCCAGAAGCCGGAAAAACTATTGGCCAAACTGATTCTTGCAAGCACAAATCGAGATGACCTTGTATTTGACCCTTTTATGGGGGTGGGCAGCAGTATTGTGACGGCACAAAAGCTGAATAGGAAATTTTTCGGCGTTGAAATCGAGATGGAATACTGCCTGCTCGCCGCCAAGCGTTTGCACCTGGCCGAGCTTGACCGAACGATTCAGGGATACCATGACGGCGTATTCTGGGAGAGAAACACGCTATACAAGCAAAAAAAACACCAAAAGAAAAGCATGGTTCTGCAGCAAAAACCCGGCGATTCTATCTGAAGTAAAGCCTGAGTCCACGGAGTGACTTCTCCATTCGTGATTGGAATCGAGCGAGAGAGTTGCTATAATTCGCTTATGAAATGTAGTTACGAAACTGTATTTCGTACTGTTTTTAAAGGTCCTGCTTGATTCGGACTCGTTGTGTTGTTACAAGAGTTTTGCAAAATTGAAGTTAGGCATATATTATTTCAGAAAATCAATTTCTCGATTTTCTGAAAATAATTAGGTATTGTAGCATAAACTATTGTATTATCAAATGTTACACATCGTTTATTTAGAAAGAAAAAATCAAAAGAAAAGATTTTTTCTTTCCAAAAGTATGCCTAACTTCAATTTTGCAAAAGTTCAGTTATTATAATCAGGCAAAAGAAGATTTAAGAATCAATATGGGCAGCAGAGAACAGATAACTACTGCTGGTGACGGTTTGTTAGTACTGGCTCCGGCTAAAATAAACTTGTCACTTCTGATAGCAGGCAAACGTCCTGACGGCTTCCACGAGATAGAAACCATCATGGCAAAGATCAACTGGTACGATGAATTACTCATCCAGCCGGGCAGGCGGGCCGGCATAGAACTTATCTGCCAGGGGCCGCACTGGGCGCCGGAGGGTGAAGACAATCTCGTCTACAGGGCGGCGAAAAGCCTTCTGGAAAGCTGCGGATTTATGGCCGACATCAGAATTTCACTCAAAAAAAATATCCCCGCAGGGACGGGTCTCGGCTCGGCAAGCAGTGATGCGGCTGCAACTCTTATTGGCCTGAGCCATTACTTTAAATTAGAATCCGACAAGATGAAGCTGTTCGAATTGGCAGCCGAACTCGGCAGCGATGTCGCTTTCTTTTTGGATGGCCCCCTGGCATTTTGTACCGGAAAAGGAGAAAAAGTAGAAAAAATAGACGAAATTTTTAATTTTACCGCTTTTTTGATACTGCCTGATGTAAGTATTCCTACAAAAAAGGTTTACGCTAATTACCAGCACAATCAGCAACTCTATAATAAGCTTAAATATCGAATAAAAAAGTATATCCGTAAAAACAGGATTGATTTGGTGGTAAAAATGTGCACAAATATGTTGGCAGAGAGTTGCTTTGACTTGGAAGGAAGTCTGGTCGAACTGAGGGATGCGATTGAGTCGATGGGTATTGGGCCTTGCTGTCTAAGCGGTAGTGGATCAGCAATGTTTTGTATCATTGAGTGCGGGGATGAAGAAGAAAGCAGAGAAGGAATGAGCGAACTTGCGGGAAAAATCGGATGCAAAAGCATTATAGTGAGAAACAATAGATGGTAAACTTTAAAGCGAGGCAAAGAAAATGGAGATCAGTGAGGTCAGAGTCAAATTGGTGAGCAACAAGGATGACAGGCTGAAAGCTTTTTGCTCGATAACAATGGACAACGAGTTTGTCGTTCGTGACATCAAGGTCATTGAGGGTGCGAACGGTTACTTCGTTGCGATGCCCTCCAGGAAAATGAGTGACCATTGCGAAAAATGCGGAGGTAAAAACCATCTCAGAGCCAAATACTGTAATAATTGTGGAACAGCTCTTCAGGAAAACCGGGCAAGAAAAGACTTCAAAGGCAGAATGAAATTGCACGCCGATATCGCCCATCCGATTAATTCCGAATGCAGGAAAAGAATTCAGGAAAGAGTAATTTCGGCCTTTAAAAAAGAATTGGAGAAGTCTAAGCAGCCCGGCTACAAGCCGGTTGATATGGATGAGCCGGACGATGATGTTCCTGAAATAGTTTCGTAGTTAGAAGGGTTAGATTTTGAAGTAGAGCACAGAATGTGGGATTAAAACGACAGAAGGCTCTATACAGGGACATTACACGTCAACAATCCTTGAGCATCAGGAATTTCTCAACTGCTTATCAAGCCTGATATAAAACTGGTAGTGAAGAGTCTCCCTTCTTATGCAGTGAGATATTCAAGAACCTTATCAAGAGCAACATCTAAACGCTGATTGAGGTCGTAATTGCCTTCAGTAAGCTGCCGACGGACATCGAGAACTTTTTCCTTGCGAACTTCCGGCAGGGAAGCAATTTTTCTTAACACCTGACCGATAGGAGTGGTGTTAATATTTTCAAGAATTTGCTCCATCACCAAATCATTATCCGGTGCAAGGTCCTCCATTATCGGATCCACCTGGTGATTTCCACTTGTTTCAAAACGGTTGTTAGAATCGAACTCTGGCATTCAAGCTACCTTATATGACAAGCTTCAAGGCGAAAAAAATCCTTTTTTACCCTTAAGGCCTATAACCACTATATATTGTGTATTCCCTAAATCCCTTTAGAGGCTTAAACCAATCTACTAATATTGGTATCGACAACAATGCCCGGAAAACTTTAGAAAAGTTTAGTGCTTATCCAACCCCTTCAAAAACAAAAGTTTACGTCAATTAGGGACAAAAGGCGGCATAACAGTATTGATAATCAATCTTGGCAAAAACCTATCTTAACACATGTATCAACTTCGGCAGTCTGGCTTGGAAGAATAGGCAATATACTATATATAGTACTACTTGCCAGATTTTAATGGTAGAAAGACTGGAAAAATTGGGGCAATTTTTGGGCTTAGTAGTAATATTTTAATTCTATGCGCACATCCCACAGATCATTATCGGAGAGGTTTTGCTTTTTGGTGAGTTTGAGCCGTTCGCATTGCAGATTTGCCCAGCGAAGTTGTAACATCGAGAGAAATCTGGCAAATTTCTGGATGTCGATCTGCTTCAGATCGAGACTGGCACTCTGGCTTTCCTGCCCTTTCAGAGTCATTAGCATTGACGAATTCAGGTTGTAATTGCTCGGCGATATACGGCACATGCTTGCAACTCTGTCAACAGCTTCACCGTATGTAAAATCGGCGGTAGTTTCGTTTGAATCGGCGAATTCCAGCCGGTCCGGCTCGAGAGTTAATATCTCCATCATGATTGGTTCGGCCCGTTTGTATTGGTCTATTTGGTCTTTAACATCTTTTTGGGCGGCCGGTAGGTATATAGCCCAGACTAATAACGGCCACATTCCTACAATGACAGGCACGGCTATATAATACAGAATTGGATTTTTATATATATCTTTCATAAAACTTTTCCCTGTTATGTCTTTGGCACAACTGTTATTCTGAAACTCTCACGACCGTCTTTCAAGGCGTAGCTTTCTCGTAAAATCTCCAATCCGTTATTTCTTACCGTTTCGAAGAATCTTTGCCTGTTTTGCCGGCTGGATGTATCACCCATGATCAAAATGTCATTGGTTGTGACGGTAATCGTGTCAATATTAAGTTTCGTCTGCGCGGCACATTTGTTAAACGCCGCCAGAACCAACGTCAGATTTGACGATATTGACTTTTCATCCGTAATCAAACCTTTTTTTTCGTTTTCTATCTGCCTCTTCAGCTTGCCGAGCTCTCGGACGGCATCTTTGATTTCGGATTTTTCCGGCAACTTATTCAATGTAACTTCCGCGTAGTCTTTGGCGAATTTGCTGCGTAAGTTATTGTTGCCCCTGCTGACGCTGAATAACTGTGTTTGAAAATACAACCCCACGGCAATCAAAAGAATCGTTACCGATATTGCCGCAGCTTTCAAAGTTTTTTGCAACCTGAGCTTTTTGCCTTGAAAGGGGCTGAAATCTTCGCGGAAATCGACGCTGCGGCCCTTTTCGGAGAGAGCCAGAGCCGCACCATAGGCGATTGCAAAATCGATAGGGTCGGCACAGTCGGTTTCAGGTTGGAGTTTGCCGCGTAAATCTATATCTTCGATATCTATACCCAGCTTTTCGCCCAACTGCCTGGAATCTACAATTCCGGCGGAATCGAAAAATTTAAGGCAGCCGATTGGCCCGGCAGATTCGACGAGAGCTGTAGTTACGAGCACTTCTCTCTGCAGCAGTTTAGCCCTGTCCTGTGTCGGACCGACCAGGAATGTCCGAACTATCGACGTCTTCTGGGACTCCTCATCCGCTGATGGCGGCGGCGGGACAATCAAATAGCCGCTCCGGCCGGATAGCATCCCATACAACGTCGCGGTCTGATCAGGCTCGGCCGGGGTTGTTTTTAGACTGATAAATCTTGATAAACAATTGACATCAGGCTCTATATTTACGGGATCGAGATTATACTGCTGCAACGCTTCGAGAACTTCCGACAATATTTTCCGCTCTGCAGTAAAAACGGTTAATTTTGAGCCGGTTTGGTCACTTGAAACTATTTCGAAGGCTAATCCAACATTGGCTATATCCGTCGCAAGAGCCTCTTCCGTATCAAATCTTATGGTTGCAGCTATTTGTCTCGGATCTTTAAAATCGCTGTGAACGCTGTGCTGCATAAACATGGCACAATCTAACGCCACTGTAACTTCGGAGAATTTCAATTCTCTCTCGGCGCAACCCTGAGAAATAAGACCTGCCAATGCCTGTATGTCCTGCTGCTGTTCTTCAACGGAGACGCTGAAACACGCCGGAACATCTCCGTCTTTTTGCTGGTGCCCAAGACAGACCACTGTTGCAGTATTCTTACTGATGTAAATTCCCAAGTAGTTCTGAGATTCCACTATTGGCAAACTCCTAAATTGTCAACGGTATTCAATCGTTGATTACGGCAATTCTCGTAACTTTGTTACCCACTTTTGTTATCGGTATCATGGACGATGCCTTGGCCACTCCGCTTGTCGCAGTTATTCTTATCATAAAAAAGCTGCTTTTCGTCGTGATATATTCTTCACATTTGCCGATAGAATCTGAATAACGCGACATCCGCTCCTTAATACCTTCTATGTTCTCAAAAGGCTCTAATCGTCTTTGTTGGATGATCTCTTCGGCTATTTCGACTTCATCGCCGCCGAAAATAAAAGCCGCCTCCAGGACAGGTCGAGGGGCTGTATTAATATTGACCTGCCGTGTACCCCAAAGTCCTATATATTTCAGAGGGAATTCTTTTCTGCCCTCGCTTTCTATAATCGGTCGGGCAAGAGACTCGGTGTTGATCAGCGAGCTGTGAAACAGTTTCGCAAAATGTGTTGTCTGGCTGGAAATTTGTTTCGAGGCGGGTATTGTTATTCTGGATATTCTTGGCCGTCGGGTCCTTGAAGTCCTGCTTTTACTGGCAGTTTTCGAAGTTTTAATTGCAGGTGTTCTTACCGTTTTCGTTTTCGGCTTAAAGTTCAGCTCGAAGGATTTTATTTTACCTATTTTCTGAAGTTGTTCTCTCAACGAATCGATCTGCATGAAATCAAGTCCCATCATCTCGCAGAAAGTTTGAAATCCCGCATCGACTTCTCTCTGGATCTCCGGATTGTCCAGCAGCGCCCAGCCGAGGGGGTATTTTGCATTTTCATCTTCAATTTTAATTCGGATTTTGGCCGAGCCGATCTCAAACTCAGTCGGCTCGGACACGAACGGCCATGGCGGACCATAGGGACCACGAACCTTCATGGAATAAGAATCCTTGAAGCCGGCAATCCCGCTTCGGCCGCTATCGGTCCCGATATTACTGTCAACATCATTCATATCGTCAAAATACTTGCCGCTGTTGAATTCATCGGTCTGAGATTCGTCTTGCCATTGTGCTAAAAGTTCCTGATATCCAATCTCGTCAAGGGCAAATAAATCGGAAAAATCCGGCTCATTCGGGCGACTCACTAATTGCGGATCAATCTCTTCCAGTGTGGCAAGGGCATACTTCACCGCCGAATCGCAACCATAGCGGGCATTGCTGTAGTCTATAATGTACTGGTTGCGATGGCGCTGGGCCGTCACGCGGCTGCTGAGAGTATAACCCAGCGTTGCGAGCACGACCAACAGCACTAACGTCACCAGTAATATGACGCCAGGCCTGTTACGGGAAATATTCCGATTGTCTCGTTCTTTGTTCATTATTTGGTCTTTTCAACCTTCCTGGTGCTGCCTGATGGTGGTTTTTCACTACCGGGCAAACGAACATCCTCCTGCCCTTCTTCATTAACGCCATTATTGTCCGTCGAAGTATCGAACCTGATTTTTCTGGTTCTATCGATAGCTATGGTACGTGTGATTTTCTCCTCCTCCGGCACGTCGAAAGTACCATCTGCTCTTTTATAGGGCTCAGCAAACGAGATTGTTACCACAATCCCGTGAGGCGGCGGGCCGTTCCATTTTTCTAAGGGATCCCCACCGGCCATCGCGCTGATCTTGAAAAAAGTAAGTCCGCTGCAAACAGGCACGAAAAGCTCCCTTTCGAAGTTATCTTTATACTTCTCAAGTACTTTGTCTTCCAGGTTGAGCCCACTGTGGCTGCGGTATAAGACCAGGCTGTCGATACCGCTTTCATAGTCATAACTGCTTTGCCAAATGATTTCTTCAAATGTTTGCTCTTTGCCACTGCTATCCTGGATCGTCTTTGTAATTGCCAGCCTGGCCGCGGGGAGCAGCATGACCGAGGCGATGTTCTCGAACTTATTTTCAATCTTTATGGTGGCATCTGAGCTTGCAGAAATAACGTTGTCAAGGTCTTCGGCTATGCGCTGCAGAACCTCGCCGGGTAATCTGGAGTTATCGAGCTTGCGTGTCACTGCGGCGGCCGATTTCTCGGCGCGACGATAGATGCCAAGCACCGCAACAATAACCATCGCCCCGATGGTCAGAGCTGCAAGCATCTCAGCCAAGGAAAGACCCCGCCGCACTCCGGACATGACGGATGTTGCTTTCTTTTTGTGACTGACTGTGCTCGGTTTCATCGGTACCAAAACTCCTATTGCCGTTGATTCTGCATTAAATCCCAAATTTCAGAGAAATCCATTTCTTCAAGCTCTCCATACGTCAGGCCGGTCTTCGGATCTATCTCATCCTGCCATGCCTGCTCGTCGGAGAATCCCGCCTCGCTCGACTTTTTTCTTTTCTTCAGGTCAGCTTCGGATTTTACCTGCTTGGCCTTGTCCTCTTCGCTTGGATTTCCGTTGCTGCTCTTGTAGAGATCAAGATTATCCTTTATAAAAGAACCATCCTCAGTAGTGAGCATCCCGTTCTGGAGCCACTGCTCGATGGTTTCGAAATCGACGCCGGCATACTCGGCAGCTTCTTCCACCGTCTCGATCAGTTCGTCGGACACGTCTATTTCTTCATCCTGTTTCATAATCTGGAGCAATTGTTCTTTTGATAAATCGGTCAGCCAGTTTGTCAGCTCGACGGTTTGCCGCTCGCCGTTTGGATCACTGTACTCGGCCGTGCAAACGCCTCTGATCCACATTCTCGCCGTAATCGGTTCGTAAAACGTCTCAACGACCGTTTGCCAACCAATGTCGGGATATTGCTCACTCTGGCCATACTCGATGCTCTCTTTGACCGAGCTCGAAGCAAGAAGCTGTTCCATATTCTCCCGGGCAACTTCAAAGGCCTCCATTCGCTTCTCCGAGTTTGCCGCCGAGGCAACGCAGCGATCGATCACAACAAGCACACTTGAACTGATAAGCGCAAGAATCCCCAGAGCCATCATGACCTCCAACAGGCTGAAAGCCTTCTTTCTCATATAAAATGTTTTAGAACGGCAGTTCATTTTTAGGTTTCGGCTCCAGAAACTCTACGTCACCTTCCTGTAATGCGACAATTCTATTGATCCGATTGACCACAATGGAATAAGGCCGGTCCTTTTCATCGACCAGGACTATTTTTCCGCCATTCTGCCAACCGGAAGGCCCTACTCGAAACCAGGCCCTGGCGTTAGTATCAATCCCATCGTCAAACCAGACATAAACAAACCGGCAATCCTTAGTAAGCTCATTTTGTACAAGAATCTCTCCCGGAGTTTCCTCCGGTCTGTCTACGTATATTTCAGAGCTGGTAATATGTTTAAGTTCATAGGCCTGCCCTGTAATGTCGATTATAATTTCATATCTTCTGCCGGTCTCGGCGGCGGAGCTTACGGCCATTTGCATTGTCGAGACGAGCTCCTGCATTTGCGCTCTGAACGTATTTTTTCTCAGCAATCCGAAAAGATGGATTTGGGCGAGAACTACAAACAGCGCTATGATCGCAACAACAACCAGTAATTCGGCCATTGTGAAACCGCCAGTATGTGAATGCGGCAACACATCGTCCTGACGCGTTTCAGTATTCGTACAGTTGCGCCCATGTGCATCAGTATGCGTCTGTGCTGAGCAGATCATCCTCTGTGCCCTCTTCTCCGTCGGGACCAAAACTCCTGATTACAAATTGTTTACCGCTTTCCGGAAAAAGCTCGAACCTGAACTCATTTCCCCAACCGTCCGGGGGTACTTCCGTCGTTTCCAGGTAACCGCCCGTCTCCCAAACAATCACATCGGGCGGCTGTTCGATAAGTTCCATCAGTCCAACGTCTTCGCTCGGGTACCGGCCCGTATCCATCTTGAATTGGTTGACCGCAGAGTGAAGCATCTTTAAGTTGGCCTTCGTGGTCGTAATGCGCGCCTGGTCTATCTTGCTCGCGACCTTTGTTACTACCAGCGTGGCAAGCAAACCGATAATAATGAGCATTGCCATAAGCTCGACCATCGTAAAACCGTGTCTAAAGTGTTTCTTTCTCTTTTTTACTGTCATAGTGACCTCCCAGAGAGTTCGTTAAAAATTGCCCGCCGAAACTTCCAGAATCGGCAGTATTGTCGCATAAGCAATCACACCAATTACCGCAGCCATAATAATGATAATAAGCGGCTCAACCGCGGCACTTAATCGTTCAATAACTATATCGCTCGAAGTTTCGAGATTGTCGCTGATACTTTTAAGCATCGTTTCAAGCTCACCGCTTTTTTCGCCGACCGCAACCATATGGGCGATAGCGGGATCGATTACGCCGCTGTCCCGAAGCGGAGTTGCGATGTCGGCGCCGGCGAGAATCCTCTCACGCGCCTGTTGGATGGCTCTTTTCATAAGTGTGTTGTTGGTAACCTCGGCGACAACCCGAAGAGACTCGGCCATAGCGAGTCCCGAGCCGAGAAGCGTCGAAAGAGTAGATGCAAAACGCGCGACAACACGCTGCTTTATAAGAGGGCCGAACATCGGCAGGGACAGGAGGATTTTATCTCGCAAATAAGCGCCCCTGCTGGTTTTCAAAAACCGTCTCATGCCCCAGACAATACCGATTACCGCCGCAATTACCAATAACAGCCACCAGCTTGTCAATATATGCCCGACGTCCATCAACCGCCTTGTTATCCAGGGCAATTCCCGCCCCGCCCTTGCTATTTCCTTGCCTATCTTCGGAATAACCTGGGTAGTCAATACCAGAATAGCTGCGATGCAAAAGAAAATCAGAACGACGGGATATACCATCGCGGTCTTTATTTTCGCTTCGACTCTCCGGCGTTTTTCCATGAAGGTGGAAATCGTCAAAAGGCTCTGGCCTAATATGCCCGTCATTTCTCCGACACGGACCATGCTTACGTATATGACGTCAAAATAATCACTGTAATCTTTAAGGGCATCGGTAAATGACTCACCGGTGACAACGCGGTCGCGGATATCGCAGAGGGCGTTCCGAAATCGAACATCGGACGTTTGCAGTGTAAGAACCGAGAGAGCTTCGGTTAGTTTGATTCCCGATGTGAGCAGCGTGGCCATTTGCTTGGTAAAGTCTATTATCTGGGTTTTGTTTCGTTTGCCGAAAATCGAAAACAATGCGGTTTTATTTTCTGTTCTCGAGCTTACTTCGGTGACAGATGAAGGGTGAATACTCCTTACCCGGAGTTGTTTTCGCGCAGAATAGGGGCTTTCGGCGGTAATCGCCCCTTTGACTTTCTTGCCGTTTGCTGCTATTGCTATATAGTGGTATCTCGGCATTATAGATTTACTATTATTGAAACAGGACTATTTGTAAATAAAATTACATTATATCTGTTTGAGTCACTCTCAATACTTCGGAGATGGTCGTTATCCCGTTAAGCACTTTCCTGGCACCGTCCATGCGAAGAGTTTGCAGGCCCGCGTTCAGGGCGATTCTCTTTATTGCACCGGCACTTTCCCTTTTATATATCAGGTTTTGTATCTCGGCGTCAATCAACATCATTTCGTAAATGCCGGTTCGGCCGCGATAACCGGTCTGAAAACACTTCTCACAGCCTGCGCCGACAAAGAATTTCCCGCCGTCATTTTCCATTTTGCCCAGCCCAAGCTCCCTCAGCTCGTGGGGCGAGGGTTTAATGGGTTTTTTGCAGTCCGGACAAACTTTTCGCACTAATCGCTGAGCTATTATGGCAATCAGCGACGAGCTTACCAAATACGGCTCGACGCCCAAATCCAGCAGCCGGCTGACGGCACCCGCCGAGTCGTTCGTATGAAGAGTGCTGAAAACCAGGTGACCCGTAAGCGAAGATTGTATCGCCATGCGGGCGGTCTCTATATCGCGGACCTCGCCGATCATTATAACATCCGGATCCTGACGCAGCACGTGACGAAGCGACGTGGCAAACGTCATTCCTTTTTTGCTGGCGACTTGAATCTGACTGATACCTTCGAGCTGATACTCGATCGGGTCCTCTATGGTTATAACGTTTTTCTCCGCCGAGTTGATTCTGTTAAGGCAGGCGTAAAGTGTCGTGCTTTTTCCGCTGCCGGTCGGGCCCGTCACGAAAATAACTCCGTGTGAACGGTTGAGTAAAGAATCGAATTTGTGCAGGTCATTATCGCACAATCCCAGCTCGTTCAATCCGAAAAGGCCAGTGCTTTTATCGAGCAGCCGCAGCACGCTGCGCTCGCCGTAGCTGGTCGGTACGGTGCTGATACGTAAATCGACTTCGCGCTGGCCCAGCCGAACGCTGCACCTGCCGTCCTGCGGAAGCCGGCGCTCCGCAATGTCCATACCGGCCATAACCTTGATACGTGAAATAATCAGCGGCAGAACATTCTTGTTCAAGCTCAGAGTATCGTACAAAATACCGTCGATGCGGTAGCGAATCTGAATTTTTGCCTCGTAAGGATGAACATGAATATCGCTGGCCCGCAATTGCAGGGCACGAAAGAGAACGTCGTTGACCAGTCTGATGACCGGCGGCCGATTTACTACGTCAAGCAGGTCATCCGAGGTCGAAACCTCATCGACGAGCTGGTCGAGGTTTTGCGAATCGAGCTCTTCCACGACCTCCTCGATCACCGTGGTCTTCTGCTCATAGGCAATATCTATTACAGAAGTTATGACGGCGCGGGTGGATACCGCCGCACTAACCGGCAAACCCGTCATCTTCGAGACGTTGTCCAGAGCATTTGCATCCAGAGGCTTGGATAAAACCACTGTAAGCTCACCATTATCAGCATCCGGTTTGATCCCGATGAGGTAATGGTGCTGGGCATACATTGCGGGTACGGCTTCTATGAATTCAACCGGCACGTTCTTAGCGGATATTTCCGGCAGGAACTCCCAACCGAGTGCTTCGGCAAACAGTTTCAGTACGGCATCTTCCGTAAAGTAAGGGCAGTTGAGCAAAGTCTCGTCTATACGCTCGTGGCCCCTGTTTTCTTCGAAGAATCCTGAAAGTCGCTCAGCATCAACAAGGCCGGTCCGCTTGGCAGTTTGTAAAAGCAAATCTTTCATTGTTATTGTGCATCAAGGACTTTTAACGGTTCAACCGGCTTTGGTTCTATACCCGGCCAATCCTGATAGTTTTGGAATTTCTCTTCGAATTCTTCGAACGAAACTTTGTGTCTATCAGATATTTCCTGCAGGTCCGGCAGGCCGGCAAATGAATCATCGGGTCTCAATATCTCACCTTTAACAAATATATACAGTCTCGTATCATTACTGCTGTTTCCAATTTTTCTAAAGAGCCCTCCCACAAGGGGTAGATCACCGAGCAGGGGCACCTTCCAGGTTTGTTTCTGCTGATCTAACTGTATTATCCCTCCAAGAATTATCGTGCCCTTATCAGGAACTGTTACAATTGTTTGAATATTGTTCTCGATCTTTGGCGGCGGCGGCACATTCTCGCCGCCGGAAGGAGTACCCTGACTTGAACGTGTCATCATTATCTCAAGACGAAGCAGTTCGCCTTTGCTTATATGGGGTGTTATATCAAGTTGGATACCCGATGGATATTCATCGAAAGTGTAGCTTGAACTCACAACCGCTTCGCCGGTAGTGGTAGCAGACGAGGAACTCCTGGATACGTATATGGTATTGGTTGCGTCGATATGTCCAACCTCATTATCGTTAACGAGAATTTTGGGCTTAGCAAGAACGCGACCATAACCCTTTTTTTGCATGAGTGTCAAGAGTGTCTGAATATGAGAATCGGCGTAAAAACCCTGACCGCTTAATGAACTCCCAACAAAAGATCCCAACTCAGTGACTCGGTCGGAGGGGAAGCCGGAATCTTCGGGAGCAAGCAGGGCGGGGATTTTGTCCATTTGCCCGCCCGGTTCAAATTCCGGGTATTTCGAGACCAACCGCAAATCGTAGTCGAAGACATCGGACTCGCTGATTTCAACAAGCGTAACATCAATAAGAACCTGGGGCCTTCTCTTATCTAATTTTTCTATAAGAAGACTCATCCATTCCTGATTCTTCTTGCTCGCATAGACAATCAATGAGAAAGTATTCGGATCAGATACTATGGTTATTTGCTCTTCCTGCTTTTTCTTGACGCTTTCGACTTTGCCTTCCTTGTCCATTACGCTCTCTTGAATAAGGGGCTCCAGAACCTCTTTTAAATGGTCCGGGGACTGATTTTCGAGAGGATACAGTTTATAAGGAATTTCCTCTTCATCCGTCTCTCTGTCCAAATAGCTTAAGATCTTCGTTATCTTGGTATGCTGCTCGGCAGTTGCGTTAGCCAACAGTGAATTAATGGGCTCAACAACAATCATTTGTGGCTCTTCCAAAGGAGTCTCGCCTGTTTCACCTGTTTGAGTTCGAAGGCTCGTTGAAGTCCTTGTAATTGGCGCTTTTCTGGTCGTCGCAGGAGTGGTTCCGCCGGTGATTCTCTGAGAAGAATAAGGGCTCGTTAGCCTGGGGCTGATGACGCCAAGCTCTTCCAGTTTTTTCAGTACATTCTCAGCTTCGGCGAACTCGATTTTGTACAATTCCAGAGACCTCAGGTCCTGCTGCGCCACGTCAAGAGTATTTATCAGTTCCTCAACTTCATCTAATTGCTCATCAAGCCCAATCATCAAAATTCTGTTTGTTCTCTCGTCGGAATCGAGATAAACGGTGGGCTGAGGTGTCTCCGATTGTTGGGCCGTAGTGGATTTTCTGACGCTCGCTCTGGCCCTTGCTGCTGCTGCCTGCGCCTGGCGAACTCGAGCTTGATATTGAGCTGCGCTCTCGGTCGCCCTCTTGGGACTAACTCTAACCGGTGTTATAGGCGCTGCCGACGTCTCGGCGATGGTGATGGATAAAGTACCTAATTTCTCGGCAAGGCCTTGGAGCTTTGGAGCAAGCGTCTCGGCCATCGTGTACTGTAACTGTCTGAACCTGAACTTTCGGGGTTTTCCCGGCCTGTCAACAATGTTCAGCAAAGACTGTATACGTGCCATGCGGTGGGCGTAGCCGGTGAGGATAAGGGTTTTTGTTTCGGGGATCGCAGTAATGCTCGTTGTGAGCTTCATTCCCGTCAATAGATTTTGCGCGGTGGTTGTATCTATATGTTCAACTTTAACAATCCGTTGTATAATTCCATCGCCTCGCTCGATTTTATCTCCATCCGTATCGATCAATGCAGGATCAATATCCAGGGCTTTATCCGCCGGCGCGATCGTCACGAGATTGCCTTTGCCGCGGGTCATCGCAAGATTCTTGAACTTCAATACCTCTTCGAGCAAAGGATATAATTCCTTTACCTTTATTGGTCCTCGAAACTTGCCGTGAGGATTGATTGTCACTTCCTGGATAACGTCTTTCTCCTCGTACAGGAAGTCCAGCTCCAAATATGGACCAACCAAACCTAAAAATTCGAGGACTGTGAGCTTTTGACGATCGGCTAAAGCAAGATTGACGACTTGCTCTCCATTGGCAAGTTCCGGCAGCTCATACGTATTTTTAGCAGAAAGCAGCTCGGGCGTCTCTGGTTTGTCTTCGGTTTGAGTGTTGTTCGGCTGGGTTTCGACCTCGCCGTTCGCTGTAAAAAGGAATTTCGCCTCATTCGGCTCTGCTATTTCGGAAACATTCCGTATAGCTGAATGTTCCGGTTGGTCCTGAGTAGCCGGCTTATCCTGTGTTTTGGGCCTGCTCGAATCCTGCCATTGTCCTATAATGGAGACGATTCTCTCCAACAAGCTTTCAGGTGCAATAGCTACCACCGAATCATTGTAAATATCTATAATTGCTTTGGTACTCGCGTCCTTCAGAGGCGGAGTAGAGAAGCTCCCGATTGATATACCCCTGGTTAAACTGGGATTGAGTTTGGCGGTAATCTGGTTGTTAGACGGCATATTTCTAGCCGCTGAAACCGGAAGAATCGCTTTTATCAAGTATTTTTCCGGCCCATCGACCAGATCGAGAATAGCCGTTGCTTTGGTTATTTCAAACGGCTCGGCGGTCACTAATATCGCGGATGAAGCGGGAAAATGCGTAACCGTGCCTGTCATAACCTCGTTAAGGTAGTTCTTGCCCTGCTCAACGGTTATGTGTTTCAAGGGAAAAATCTTATATCCGGCTTGCTTAGGTGCACCTGCCTGCTCTGCGGCGAAAAGACAATTACTCACCGTTAAAAATGCTAATGCAAAAGTGAAAATCCAATTGTATCCCCTGTGAGAAAAACCTTGCTTTGTCATCATTAGAACCCCTTCGTCCGATAGATCAAGATATAAATCCCTTCCCCGCTGCCTCATTTGCGAGGCAAAACAACGGGGGCTGTTTTCCGAATACCAGCTATTCAATCAGACACAAAAAAATGCCAAAAGTTCCCAATTTTCAGGCAAAAAAACGCCAATTTGTTAACAAAAAGGCGGCATTTTGCCCCCCATGTTTTGAACTTCAAAATCAAGCGGCCGATCTTCGATTTATCCGACCTATCGAATTCCATTTAAGGTCTGTTTCCCATAGAACCATCAGGTTCAAAATTCAATCATACCGGTGTTGAAAGCAACGTAACATCCTGTTAGTAAATGATTTAGGAGTCAATGGGGCGGAGTTCTGCAGATTTGTTGTCGTTGAACTTTACTCGTCAAAACAGAAGTCGCTAATTTGGCGTGGGATTAATCTTCGGCACCTGCACGTGTAGCTCTGAATTTCGAGATCAGTTCCTGTATCCGTGCGGCTCTTTCTTCATCGCCGAGTCCAGGATTCGTTTTATCCGATGTCGAATCTTTCTTCAAATCTCTCAGCTTGTCTACGAGTTCCTCCATCTTTTCACCCTTGTCAGTGCTTCCAAGCGATTGAGGATGGCTTGTTGTGGTCCTTGTAAGACCGGCTGAGATTCTGCTTGAAGCCGGCGATGTGGTTCTTGTGCTGCTTTGGCCGCTAACTCCTTTGCGAGAAAGTGTTTCCTGCTTCTGCTCAACTACAAGCTCGAAAGTCTCTTTGCTGCTCTTGACAATAATAATACCGTCTTTCACCTGCTCAATAAGCAGATGGCCAACCTTGCCGGACTGCCTGACCCAGTGCCGCCCTTTTCCCGGTTCATCAATCAACGCCTGTGAAACTTTCGGATTTTCCGGACAATAACTGGTGGCAAAAACTTTGAATTTGGGTGTTACGGATACCCTGCTCGAAATACTCGTGGTCTTGGTTCCTTTCGTAGCCTTCTGTACCGTTCGTTTGGGTGGATTCAGATATAATGCAAAGGCCTCCGCCTGCTCGACAAGCGGTGATACCCGGCTCTTGCCTGTCTTTGTTTTATCCGCGGCATTCTCGAATTTTTCTCTCACACTATGTGATTTTAGAAATTCATCGACCTTTTCATCGCTGCGAACGCCATAAACCACAGGAAAAACAAAGAAAACGCCTGCCAGAATCGCTGCTACAACACTTGTTATTCGCAATGTCTTTATCATATTCGTGTAGAAAGCACATAAGTCGGTTGACCTTTGCACTAACCCTATTATATTCCTGTGCTCTTTTTATTTGACATTGCCGGCAGCGTTTGGTTCCCTCCAATGCTTAATTTTCTCCATAAAAGCGTCCTCGTTACCCGCATAGTCGCCGCTGTGTTCTGGGGTATGACAATCCAGGCAAGTCGATTTCGGCTCGGCGAATTCGGTCGCACCGGCAGTGAGGACATGTTCCGAGCCAGGACCGTGGCAGTTCTCGCAACCGACATTTTTCATATGCCCGGTTTCCTGCTCGGAAATAAATCCGCTTTCGTAGTCCATACCGATGACGTGGCAGACAACACATTCCGGGTCGAACTGAGAATCCACTTGCTCAAGCGTCGAATAGGCACGGGCGTGAGCATTGCCGCGCCACGTATCATATTCGGTTCCGTGGCAGGGCTTGCACGATTTTGAACCGGTATATTCCAGGTCATTCGGCAGGGTAAAACGCGGATGTTTCTCTAAAAGGTTCCTGTCTTTGACAATTTGCTGATAGTCTTCGTACAATCTGACCAGAGAATCGTTCTTTGGCAAGCCTTCCTCGACTTCTAACGCTTTAAAAGCCAATCTTAGCGGCTGGCCAATTCTGGCAGGGGCTGTTACTTTCAGGCCGCATACGTATCTGCCGAAACGGCCCACCGAGAAGGCCAGGGGCCTTTTGTCCGGATCGCCAATCACGGCGGGCTCATCGGATTCGGATGGACAGACAAGACAATCTATAAATGGCGCCGACCCGGCGATAGACTCAATGGTTCCGGGATCGATATGATTCAGGATCAGAATATTGAGAGTCGGAACGCCGGATGGCGATGCGAAAAGCTCCCCGATTTGCTCGACTGCGGTCGAAGCCGGGGCAAAAGCCGCAACGGTCAAGAGTACGTTTCTGCCTTTGAGCGAGAATTGCGTCGTAAACTTCGTCGGTATATTCATCTCAGGCGAGCCGTGAGGACTTATGACATTAAAGGCTGACTCAATATCTTCCAGCAGGCCGAGATTTCGGCCTGTTTCGATGTCTTTCTCACTCAGACTGAGTAAGTCATAATCGAGCAGTTGAAGGGCCTGGATTATGATATGGTACTTGATCAGATCCTGATCGCTGTCGCTTTTCACAAACGAACCGGTATCTACAATAAATTTTTTCTCCCCGGGCACAATATCGAAGACCGCCGAGCGTCTGCTCAATCCCCCGAGCTGCCCGCCGAAACAACCACAGGGTTTCAACGCACCAAGCTCGTTACCGGTAAAAAAAACAGTCAGCGCATCGGTACTCAGATGCTCTTTTTCGTATCTTGGGGTTCTCTTCGGAGTTCTCAATCCACACGAAACCCCTACTGTTAAAATGCAAAGAAAAATTATTAATCGCTTCATATCCCAGCCTGTATTATATCCCTTATTTTATTAGAGGTTTGGATTTTTCTTTTTTAAAGTACCCGTTACATTTAATCCTTATTTTCTTGTCGCCCTTGATGTTTATATCAAAGGAGTCCATGAATCTTGCTTTACCTTCCGTGGCCGGAGGCGTTATTTCTACTTCGAGCTGATAGCCGTCACTGATTTTCTTCTGCTCCAGAACCTTTATGGTAACAATACCGCTCTTCGACGACAACGAATCGATTTCGAAGTCCTGATCATAGTTGTTGAGCACTGAGATTGTCCTTACTATCGGTTTTCCCGGTTCGGCATTAAAGATTATAAGCAAAGGCGGATTAATCTTATATTTTGCCAGCACGCTAAACGGAACGATAGCGGAATTACCCCTGGGATGATTAAGACTGATATTGATACGCCCTCTGAGATTTGATTGCAGCTTGTCCATATCGACTTTGGGTTCAAGAACAATTTGAGTCGCCTCTACCGAAGAATCGTAATCGGCAGTTACGCAATCGGCGGTCGATTCGAATCCTAATATTGAAAACGGACGATTATCAAGGCTCCTGATCGTGATATTCGGACTGCCGGCATTTTCCTCATCAAGGAGAAGATTTAATCTCTTCGGCTCCCAGGCCACTTGTAGCACAACTTTAGCCTTGATAGTGAGTCTCACCTGGGGGGTAATCGGATCGTTGCTGTACACATTCAATTGTCGATTCATAGTGCTTTCGCGAGGACTCGACTTCCACTCGACTTTCAACACCCCGCTTTCGCCCGGCTCATATTCCATCTTGTCCATACTGGTGACTATGCCGCAGCATCTCCCGACCTTCGTAATCTTCAGCGGGACCTTTCCTTCATTTGTGAATTTGAACTGGCCTGTTTGCTTTGCACTGGGTCCGACTTTACCAAAATCATAAATTTCTTTTTCAAACACGATTTTTGGTGCGGGTCCGCCGGTCTTTGGCACAATTTCAATTTCCTCCATGTTCTCGCCGTGCTCTGTCGTTGCGGCTTTTAGCTTTTCCGCCGGTTTGGACTGCTCTTGACAACCAACCTGCAAAATCAACACTAAAGCACAGACCAAACAGGTAATCTGCGCAATTCGTTTGGTGGTTTGTGAAATTTCCGTTTCGTATATTGGTCTCATATTCTCATCTCCGAAATCAGAATCTGATGTAACCTTCTTCCAACTAATGACCTATAGTTTAATTATAAAGGTATCTTCAAGCAAGGAATTTCCATTTAGAACCGATATCGGATCGGTCTGCGATCCCCGGGAAACGCATCTATATCAAGAGCGTATTTAAGTCTAAAATCTTGCCCCGATACTTAAATCTGCCCTGCTATGATCAACCGTTGCCTCCTCCGTGCTGTATTTTGAAACGTTTACGACCTCGCCCGATGACTTGGCCGGCAATAACACGCCGACGATTAGTTTCCCTGCTTACGGCGAGGATCTTTTATACGCTCTATCCTACGTCTTAGGTTTGGATTTCCTTATCGAATAGCGCCCGTTACAGCTAATTGTGAGTTTAACGCCGCCCTTAATATTTATAAAAAACTCGTCCGTGAAGCTTGTTTGATTTCCGGCGGCCGGAGGCGTCAGTTCCAAATCAAGCTTATAACCATTGGGAATTTTTCTCTGCTCAAGCAGTTTGACACCAATGATATTGCCTTTTGAGGATACCGATTCTATTTCAAAGTCCTTATAATAGTTATTGAGCACGTCGACTTGCTTTACAACAGGTGTTTCCGGCTGGGCATTCCAAACGATCATCAACGATGGTCTAATTGTATATTTTGGCAGCACGCTAAACAAAATCCTGGCTATTTTTCCTTCCGCATGGGTCAAGTTGATATTTACTCGCCCTTTGTGCTTTTTTGGTATCGCTTCGATATTGACCTTGGGTTGGAGTATGAACTTAGTTGCTTCAACAGAAGAATCAAACTCGGCGGTTATGCAATCGTCGGTCGATTTGAATTCAAGGATTGAAAACGGTTGATTGTCAAGACACCTAATTTTAATTTTCGGACAGCCGGCATTTTCCTCATCAAGAAAAAGTCTCAGCATCTCCGGCTCCCAGTCGATTTGTAAGACAACTTTGGCCTTAAGGGTGAGAGTTGCGTGGGGTGTTATCGGGTCATTGCTGTGTATTGTAAGCTCCCTCTTCATCGTGCTTTCCTGAGGTCCTGAGTTCCACTCTATCTGCAACGCTCCGCTTTGGCCCGGCGAGTATTCCATCTTGTCCAGCTTGGTGACGATGCCACAGCATCTTTCTACTTTCGTAATCTTCAGTAAAGCATCTCCGGTGTTTGTGAACTTGATCCGGCCGACGTTCTTCTTGTTCGGTCCGACTTCACCGAAATCGAAGGCGGTATTTTCGAACGTTATTTCCGGCGAGGGCTCACCGGGCTTTATTACGGCTGTTGATTTTGCCTGCTCTTGACAGCCGGTCTGCAAAAACAATACACAACCGATGATAAAAAGAGCCAAAATAAGGCATTTTCGTTTCATATTTCTTATCTCCGAATCAGATTATGATATATAACTTTCGGCCAACCAATGACCCGTAGTTTAACGGAAAAGACGTGTTTGAGCAAGGAATTACCGCTGGAACAGACACGGTGCCGCCCCGTGGCAGCCATTCGGGGCTTGCGACCGGTAATTATCTTGGCGCCGGCTTATGACCATTGCCGTAACGTCCGAGAAGTCTGTGCCGTTGTTGCCATATCAGTCAGCAGCGGATATAGAAGAGGCTTCAAATATTACTTCATAAACGCCCCTAAAGGTTTGTTCTGTTGCACGACCGCGGGTCGTCGACGACCTGGTATGCGTTGTTTAGTTTTCCGCTGATCGCCATATCTCTGAAATCGGCCATTGGGTCGTAGAATTTTCTTCTCAGATCAACAGTATTGACCATCAAGCCCGGACGATTTGCCCTGAGCTGGCGGACTATCTTACCGTCCGGCCGGATGAAACACGATGGATAGGGCGAATAATAGCCGCTCGAATTTGTCATACTTACCCACAGATGATTCGTCGCCGCACGGCACTGCATTGTCTGGCGCATAATGTGCGTATGAACGCTCGGGCCTTTCTGCCGGGCATTATAGAAGGACTGGAAAACACAGTTAACTTTCTGTTTGAATAACTGGCGGTAAAGTTCCGGGAACCGCAGGTCAAAGCATATCAGCAGCGAGCATTTTACGTCGTTGATATTAAAGTTCACGAACCTGTCGCCCGGCGACAACCGTCGCAAATCGCCCGGCGTACAAAACCTCTTATCGTAGCGGTCGACAATCCCGCCGTCAGGACCGATCAAATACAGGCTGTTGTAAGGCTTATTCGGTTTGGTCAATCTGTGTGTGCTCCCCAGCACAACCCAAAGCTTGAGTTTCGCCGCCAGGGCCGTTACTTTCTCGGTCTCGTCTCTGAGCAGTTGCCAATCGTAACCTTCGAAATTCGGAAAGTCCGTGCCCACGTAGCCGCTCAGAGCACACTCGGAAAAATGTACAATCTCGGCCCTGGCCTTTTTCGCTCCGCGCAGCAACTCACAGATAGCACGTGAGTTCCGCCTGATGGAACGCCCCACTGCAAATTGACACGTGGCGACTTTTAGCGTCCCTGTACTCATTCTGGATTTACCCATGTTTTGTGGAGAATCGATTTTATCCCAGCCCCGTTGTCTCGTCGATACCAAAGATAATGTTCATGTTCTGAATCGCCTGGCCGGAGGCGCCTTTGACCAGGTTGTCGATAGCCGAGAAGCTTACGATTCTGCCCTTGACTAACGTCGGGAAGATGTGACAGTAGTTTGTCCCGGCGACGTCTTTTACCGCGGGGGCGTCCTTGCGTATCTGCACGAACGGCTCACCGACATAAAAATCGCGAAAGAGCCGGTCTAACTGCTCGCCGTCGAGCTCTTTCTTCGGCACGCAGTATACGGTCGAGAGAATTCCCCTGTCGAAGGATCCGACGTGCGGCTGGAACAGGACGGCGACATTCTTTCCCGCGACGTCACTTGCAATCTGTTCCATTTCGGGCATGTGACGGTGAGTGCCGATACCATAGGCGAAAAGATTCTCGTTCATATTCGGAAAATGGAACTTGCCCGATGGTTTGTTTCCCGCTCCCGATGTTCCCGTCACTGAGTTGACAATGACCGAACCGGTTTCGATTAAATCATTCTTGAGCAAAGGTGCGATGGCAAGCGATGCCCCGGTCGGGTAGCAGCCGGGATTGGCGACAAGCCTGGCGTCTTTTATCCGGTCGCGGAAGAGCTCGGGCAGGCCGAATGCGGCGTGCTTCAGGTTCTCGGTGTCCGTGTGCTTGACGTAATACTTCTCATAGACGGCCACATCCCTGAGCCGGTAGTCGGCGCTGAAATCTACCACTTTCAGCCCCGCATCAAGCAGCTTCGGCACGAAGCCCATCGAGACCTTATGAGGCAGACAGCACAGCGCAACATCAGCCAGGCCGGCCAGCTTATCAAGGTCCAGCGGTTCTATCTCCATCTCGCAGCGTCCCTTGAACTGCGGGAAAACATCCTCTACCGCCCCGCATTCTTCCGGCAGCGCGGTCAGATAGGTCAGTTCGGCCCCGCTGTGCCGAAGAATTATCCGTATCGATTCGGCGCCGGTATATCCGCTGGCCCCTATTATTGCAACACGTATCATATCTTCACCCCTAACAAAAATAGCCGCTAAGATTTTCTCTCGGCGGCTATTGTAATAATCCAAAAGTAAATTTGCAAATTAACGCTTCGAGAACTGGAATCTCCTTCTTGCGCCTCTTTGGCCGGGCTTCTTTCTTTCGACCATTCGCGGATCGCGTGTCAGGTGCCCGCCGTCCCGCAGCATCTGGACATAGCTGTCATCGTAATTCTTCAACGCCCTGGCGATTCCCAGCAGTGATGCACCCGATTGGCCCGTAGTTCCGCCTCCTTTGACATTAATAAATATGTCGAACAGCTTTTCGGCGTTAACCGCCTTCAGCGGGGCCATAACAGCTTTTCTGTCCTGCTCTCTTTTGAAGTAATCATCGAGCTGTTTTTTGTTAACAACCAATTTGCCGCTGCCGGGCTTGATTCTCACTCGGGCCACCGAGCTTTTTCTTCTGCCGATGCCCCACCAGTAACCGCCTTTGGCTTCGCCGGTCGGCTTAGGAGCGCTTTTAGGCTTGCTCTCTGGAGCCTTCTCTGTTACTTCTACCTGTGCATCAGGATTATCAATTTGGGTCTCTGCCATATTTCACTATCTTTATCTAAAATAGTTCGATTTTTTTAGGTTTCTGGGCCTGTTGCTCGTGCTCCGGGCCACGATAAATCTTCAATTTCTTGAGCATTTGCCTGCCGAGCCTGTTTTTCGGCAGCATTCGCCTTACCGCCAACTCAACAACTTTTTCAGGCTTTTTCGCCATCATATCGGCAAAACTGACGAACTTGTGCCCGCCGGGATGATGCGTGTAGTAGTCGTACTCCTTCAATTGAGCTTTTTTACCGACAACCTTGATCTTCTCGGCGTTCACGACTATCACATAGTCGCCCGTATCGACGTGCGGCGTGTATATGGGCTTGGTCTTTCCCATAAGTATAGGTGCGATTTTGGCCGCCATCCGTCCCAGTATTGCCCCGTCGGCGTCCACGAGCAGCCATTTCTGCTCGACTTCATTCTTTTTAGCCATAAAGCTTTTCATAGAAAAACTCTCATCAAATATCCAAAAACAGAAGATTATAGCGAATTTATGTCTTTCGTCAAACTTTTTTATATGAAAAATTCAATAATTTGGGCAGGAAAGAAAAAAAACTCCCCCAATGAAGCGGGATCGTATGCAAAATATCTATCCAAATCCGGCTTAACCTACCGGATATCACCGATGCTTTGAAATATTGGCACAGAACCTTATAAATCAGTCGGCAATAATCAATAATCAATCGCTAAGAGCATCCCATTGAGTTGCCGCAGTTGTAGCATTTGTAGCAGGTGCCGTTGCGGACAGTTATTGAGCCGCAAATGTCGCAGGCGGGTGCATCATCTGGAAAATGTGCAAACTGGGTGTTAAACTGCTCTAAAGCCTTCACCTCAGACATCAATGTCCTGGATTCGTCAGATACGTTCGAGCCCACAAGAACATTAATTCGACTTGCCAGACCGGTGAATCTTTGTTTCGATTCAGTGGGCGCCATTTTAATCGACGGTTCCGGAGCCAAGGGTTTCTTGACCTCCCGTTTCAATACTTTCGCCTCGGCAATTTTCTGCGCCAGGTCCTTGGTCTTTTCAACAAGCTTCTTTGCGGTTGTAGTGTTTTTATTTTCCGTCGTGCCGGCCGATGCACCCCTGTTGGGTGTGTTCTTGTCGGCATAACCGGGGATGAACTGACAGCCCAGCCAGCAGAAAATATAATCGATCAGGCTTTTGGCAAAGGGAATATCTCTGTTTGATGTCATGCCAGACGGTTCGAACCGGGCGTGGCGGAACTTGTCAACTAACGTAATCAGGGGCACCCCGTACTGCAACGCCATTGAAGTGCACGTGCCTATAACATCCATGAGGCCCCCGACGGTGCTGCCCTCCTTGGCCATGGTGATAAACAGCTCACCAGGCTGGCCGTCCTCATATAGCCCCACCGTCAGGTAGCCTTCATGGCCTGTGACAGAAAATTTATGTGTTATGCTTTGGCGAGTATCCGGGAGCCGTCGCCTGAACGGCTTGGCCGGAGCGGATACCTCGACGGAAGCTTTGGTATCCTTATGTTTTTTCGTAGAAACAGGCTGAAGCTTCTTCGAGCCGTCGCGATAGATTGCAATCGCCTTCAATCCGAGTTTCCAGCCTTCCATATATGCGGCGGAAATATCTTCGGCCTTGCTCTCTTTCGGCATATTTATGGTTTTGCTTATAGCGCCGGATATAAAAGGCTGTACCGCTGCCATCATTTTCAGATGCGCTATATAATGAATGCACCTTTTGCCGTCACGAGCCTTAAAAGCACAGTCAAATACGGCTAAATGATCGGGATTCAACTCTTTCGAGCCTTCAATCGTCTCGTTTTTGTCGATGTAATCGCAGATGGATTTAATCTCGTCGGCACTGTAACCGAGCTTTTCGAGAGCCATCGGCACCGTTTTATTAACGAGCTTGAGCATTCCACCGCCCGCCAGTAGTTTGTACTTGACCAGTGCAATGTCAGGCTCGATTCCCGTTGTATCACAATCCATCATAAAACCAATTGTTCCCGTAGGTGCAAGGACCGTTACCTGGGAATTGCGAAAGCCAATCCTCGTGCCGGTGTCAAGAGCCTGGTCCCAGGCATCCTTGGCGGCGTTACGCAGATAGTCCGGGCAATGGGATTCCGGAAGATTACAGGCGTGCTGGCGGTGCATATTGATAACTTTCAGCATCGCATCGGTGTTTTTTTCGAATTCATCGAAAGACTCTTTTATCGAGGCTATCTCGGCACTTGCCGAATAAGCGGTGCCCGTCATAATTGCGCTTATTGCACCGGCAATCGCCCTCGCCTGATCGGAATCGTAAGGTAGCGCCAAACTCATCATCAGAGAGCCGAGATTGGCATAGCCGAGGCCGAGCGGACGAAACAGATGACTGTTTACGGCAATTGCCTTGTCCGGGTAGCTACCGTTATCAACCAAAATCTCCTGGGCGATGATGAATATCCGAATCGCCTTTTTGAAGCTCTCGACATCGAAAGAGCCATCCTCTTTACGGAACTTCATAAGATTCAGCGAAGCCAGATTGCAGGCTGAATCGTCGACGAACATATATTCGCTGCATGGATTCGAAGCGTTAATCGGCCCGGAATTCGGACACGTATGCCAGCGGTTGACAGTACTGTGGTATTGCAGGCCCGGATCGCCGCAGATCCTCGTCCCCTCGGCAATCAAATCCATTAATTCACGTGCCGAATGCTCGTCCATCTTCTCGCGCGTCGTTACCGCGTGGGTGGTCCAGGCAGCATCCTTTTCCACAGCTTGCATAAATTCGTCGGTAACCCGGACGGAAAGATTCGAGTTCTGAAACATGACGCTGTTGTATGCCTGGTTGTTGTAATCTCCGTCGTATCCCGCCTCGATAAGCGCCCAGGCCTTTTTCTCTTCCTCGGTTTTGGAGGTAATGAACTCCTTAATGTCGGGATGGTCGACCTTCAGCGATTGCATTTTTGCGGCCCGGCGGGTTTTTCCGCCCGATTTTATAACCGCGGCGATCTGGTCATAAACCCTCATGAAACTCAAAGGCCCCGATGGTTTGCCTCCGCCGGAGAGCTTCTCTTTGCTGCTTCTCAGTGTTGATAAGTCGGTTCCGGTTCCTGAGCCGTGCTTGAACAGCATCGCTTCGCTTGTCGCAAGGCGCATGATATCTTCCATCGAGTCCTTGACCGACTGAATAAAACAGGCGGAAGCCTGCGGATATTCGTAGCTGTTCTCACAAGCGACGGCCTCTTGACGCTCCGGGTCCCAATGGTAATTGTGTTTTCCCCCGGAAACACCATAGACGTCTAACAGGCCCACATTGAACCACACGGGAGAATTAAATGACCCGTATTGATTCACGCACAGCCAGGCCAGTTCGTTATAGAATATCTCGGCATCTTCGCCAGTCGTGAAGTAGCCGTCTTCTCTGCCTCTTTCGGCGATTGTCTTGCAAACGCGATGGATAAGCTGCTTCACTGAATTTTCCCGCTGGCCGGATTCGGCGTCGCCGTAAAAGTATTTGCTCGCAACAACCTTAGTCGCCAATTGACTCCAGGATGTCGGAACCTCGATGTTATCCTGCTCGAAGATGGACTGTCCGTTGTCGCCGGTTATCTTCGCCGAGCGCGTTTCCCATTCGAGCTGCTCGAATGGATGTTCGTCGGGTGTCGAGAAATAGTGTTCTATTTTTAATCCCATAGTTCCGGAGGCCTCTATGGACGTTTTCTGCTGTGACTGCTTTGCTCTGAAAGGATTTTCAGGATCAAATCTGTACGTCATTTATACGCCTCCGTGCGAAAAAACAGGACTACAACATATAGAATAATAACCGGGAGCTACGCCAGATGTAGTGGTAAAACCCGTTAAACAAGTATCGGCAGATTAATGGCAATTTGATAATGTGTAAAGACCAAAATTTGATTTTTTTGGCGCAATTTCTTTCGCCTGGTTCTTAGTCCTTGCGGTTACTGAATCTACGAAGAAAAATTTTTTTTCATGTTTTTGAAATGACCGAGTACTAAACGAAGATTATAATTTTGTTGCTTCAAGCCAGCACTCTGCTATCCATGCATGCGCCCACACGTAAGGATGAACCATGTCATCGGAGAATTCTTCCGGCGGCACTTGCTTGATTTTTTTATCTATCATTTCCTGCATTGGAACCAACACAGCATCAAATTTTTCTGCTAATGCACCAACGGCGTCAATATATTGCAGTAAAGACTTGTACGCCGGATTTGATTTATCATCGCAGAACATGAAAGGTTCCATCAGTATCAACCGGCAATTATATTTTTCTTTAACGAGCGAAAGTAACCGTTTGTATGTTAATTGATATGTATCACCGCTGATACCAGTATTGATAACGCTAATATTGTATTCAGGATATTTCGCCAACAGCCTGTACGCAACAAAATGAACATACCCATACCCGAACGGGCCTGTAAGCCGGCTCAAACCTGTCGGCATCCGTGATGCTGTCGCCGATAAAAACAATTGATGAATTCAGTTTCAGTTCGATTCTGTTGGACATTTGAAATGAGTTTTAAAAAAGCCTGCATTGAGCAACTTAGCCGCTTCACCGATAACAAGCACTTGACTTTACACTGCATATCGCAGCATTTTATTGGACTGAAACTCGGAGGATGTTACCCCTTCGACAAATTGAGCGATTTCTGTAGCTGCCGTTAACATATCCCACAACAAAGCAGCATCCTTTTTGTCAGGCGGCATAGACAACCTCCATATTATTGAGTATTTCATGCCTTCGGAAGGGATTACGTAATCCTTCTTTTTCCACCAGGTCAACCTCACGGTGGAAGATATCTTTTAATTCTTCCTGCATTTGGGCGAGGTCGAATAAACTCCAACCGCAATCAGGAGTAAAAGTTACAAGAACATCTATATCACTGTCGGGGCCAAAATCATCGCGAAGAACGGAACCGAACAAGGCCAATTCTACCACTTTCCGCCGCCAGCAGAAATCCGCAATTTTCTCTTCCGGAAACTCGATATTGTGAGATTTCATAACAACAACCTTGCTCAAACTGACCGGTTCATATTGTCATGCTGAGCCGCTGGCGAAGCATCTGGGTAACGAACCGATTATTCGCAAGAATATATTCTTCGTTTCACTCAAAATGACAACAAGTCAAATATATCTCAAGAATGTAATGAAGTCAACTTAGCTATTTTCACTCCGGAGATTTTTTGACGCGGATTCACACGGGATTTACACTGTTTTTTTAAGCTTAAGTTGAAAAGAAGATATTCTCTTTAATGCGATTTGCGTTTATTATTTATCCTAAGTTCTTTTCTTATACGATTAGGTACCATCGGAACTAATTTTGACAGGATAGTTTTTGCGTTTTCAAGATTTCTTTGCTCAATGGCTTCAATGAAACCTTCCATTAAATCAATTTCATCTTTGTAGCCGTAAAGTTGAAAGTTGCTTCGTGCTTTTTCTAATTTTGGAAGAAAATCAGGCTGATTAAATGGTGAATTGTTTCTTTGTATTGAAAACCATACGTGCAAGAATGATTTTAAAGCTTCAAGTCTATGTTCAGTTCGTTTTTGTGAAATATCCTGAAGTCTATTCAAGTAGCCTGTCACAAACCATCCTACAGCTACAATAACAGCCGAGATTAACATTATCCAGTTATCGAGGGACATAATGGACTCCTACGAAAGGTTAAGGACTCTTTTTCTCATTACCAAGAAAGAATTTTCCTACTAATCGAGATCTTTCGACCGATCAGATTACTATCCATCCGTTAGAAAAATCTGGCCAAATGTAGAGATGTGATCCATTCTCGTACCTATCCAAGAGAGACGACTTGAGGTATTCAATAGGACTACCCATGATAAACAAATCAGCTTTGTTTTGTGTATCGCAGATTTCCTTTTTGATTCCTGCAAAATAAACGTGCCCAAGATTTGTTCCACGTTCGGTTGCTTTTATGTTGTACCCCCAGTAGTTTGCCTCCATTGGGACTCGGGCACTTTGGACCTCAATATCGAAAAATATGCTGTTCATGTTCTTATAAGTGAGTTGCATATTAATCTTCCTTTCAATAATAATATATAAAAATATGTGGAACAACCGTTTCTTATTTGCTGATCATTATATTATGTTAGCTGATTCCGTACCTATTTAACTTCACCATTGATTTAATGCTAGGCTATTTCATTTCGTATATTGCTTCAAAAAGTTTGTCCAGCATTGCACACTTCTGCCAGTCGTTAGCTCTTATTGGTTGATCTTCACCCCTTTGGACAGACCAAAGACTGAAATCCTCTCCGTCATGCGAAAATGCAAAGCAGATTCTAATCTGATCGCCCTTTTTCCAGGCCCAAGAAGGTTTTTGTCCGCGCGCCATTAGCAGTACTTCCAGAGGATTAGCGAATGGATCATCACCAAGCTCTATGAGTAACAGATCACTCTTTAATCGGCCTGTGAAATTTACGAATTTAATACCATTTTCAGATGTTCTTGTTACATAGTTTGGATCCGCGAAAAAGCTATTGAATGCCTTACCGATTGTTGTGTACTCGTAGCCTGGAAGCACACTTGACTGAACAACAATTAAGGAAGGGGTATTGTATCGAAAATAAAGTTCATCCGAATCTCCTTTTGTACCTACCTCTACAGTTATTTTTTCACCATTGTTAAATGTCGCTAATCCGCAATACCCATCCGATTCATCTTTCTTTAAGCCTACAGAAACACAATGGAGACCTGTCTGCCTAATTTCTTCGTCGTTGTTGAGTCTGTCTTTTATCCTATTTTCAAGGTCGGCAACAAGAGGTTGAGCTTTAAAATAGTAACTATCGCCCTTATCCTCAGCTGATACTTGAATTTGCTCTCCATTTTCAAAGGTCGCCATACCAGAATATTTATTAAAATCCTCTTTATGTAAAGTCACCTCAACACATCTTAGACCAGCTTGTCCGATTCCTTCTGTGCTGTTGAGCCAATCCCTCATCTCCTGTTCTAGAAATATAGAAGGATCACTTTTGATTTTGATCGACGAATCTGCTGTTGCAATAGCTGGTTCAGGTAATCTAAAACAATCGGGTAAAGGTAAAACATTCATTAGCCACAAAAGTGTAAAACCAAAAACTGCTGCCACTACTATTAACCATAAAACTTTTCTTTTATTGCTCATAATTGAACCCCTAAAATTTATTTTTTCTACTCGCTATTAATTGCTCGACCCCTGTAATACTCTCACTTTTTCTTTTAGCGAAGTGATGTTTGTCAGATGCTGAGAAGTCTATCACGCCCCATATAAATATATTCCGCATTGATTATATCGACTTGAAATAAGAGGTGCTTTAACAGGAATTCTTGGATTCCCGCTTTCGCGGGAATGACAAAAGCATTAAAATAACAATGACGAAGGCATTAAAATAGTCCAGTATATGGTCGAAATAGAAGAAAAGCTAAAGCAGATTCGGGAACAGATAAGGACCTTTCCCGCCGGGCCGGGGTTGTATTTTATGAAAGGCCCTAAGGACAAAGTTCTCTATATCGGCAAGGCCAAGAATTTGCGTTCGCGGGTTGCCAGCTACTTTCAGCCGGGCAGCGATTTGATTGCTTCACGCGGGCCGAAAATAGCCGAGATGATTGCGAAGGTCGAAAAGGTTGATTATTTGGAAAGCCCGAACGAAGTTGACGCCGTGCTGCAGGAAGCCCGCCTGATTAAGGATATTCGCCCGCCATACAACACGGACCTGATCGATGACAAGACGTTTCCTTATCTTCAAATCACGACCGGCGATGATTTCCCCGGCGTTTATATCACAAGGAAACCCAGGCATCGCGGCGTCAGATTGTTCGGGCCTTTTACAGCGGTTAAAGATCTACGCAGCGTTCTTGTCGTCTTGCAGAAAATCTTCCGGTTCAGGACGTGCAAGCTGGATATCCGACAAGACGATGAAAAACGCAGGTTCTTTCGCCCGTGTCTATTATTCAGCATCAAGCAATGCACCGCCCCGTGTGCAGCCAAAATCGATAAACAGGAGTATAAAAAAATCATCAAAGACCTTCTCAAATTCCTGCGTTCAAAGCGTTCGACGATATTACGGCAACTAAAAAAACAAATGGCGGAAGCAGCCGAATCATTTGAATACGAAAAAGCGGCGATGTTTCGCGACCGTATCCGTTTGATTGAGCGGCTCGACCAGCGGGGCACGCCGGATGAGCACGTCCAGCCTGAAGTTTTCGCCGCCGACCCGGCCGAAGCGCTTGTCAAACTGCGGGAACTGCTGCAAACAACTGAGCCGGTGCGGATAATCGAGGGCATCGACGTTGCCAATATCGGCGGCGCCGACGCGGTCGGATCGTTGGTTAAATTCATCGACGGCAAACCCTTCAAGACCGGCTATCGGAGATTTAAGATAAAGACGGTCAAGGGAATCGATGACTACGCAATGATCGCCGAAGTTGTGAAGCGCAGATACAAATATGCCCTGCGAGGCGAGGAACTCTGGCCCGACCTTGTTTTAATCGACGGAGGGCTGGGCCATTTGAGAGCCGCCGAAAAGACGTTCGCGGAAATGAAAGCGCCTGCCGTAAAAGTCGCCTCGATTGCCAAGCGCGAAGAAGAAATTTACCTGCAAGGAAGCAATAAACCGCTGAAGCTGCCATCGAACTCGCCCGCGCGCAAGCTGCTTCAGTACGTTCGGGATGAGGCCCACCGTTTCGCCCAGCACTACCATCACCTCCTGCGGAGCAAAAAACTGCTGTCCTAAGAACTCCCTATAGAGGGCGACAAGTCCTGATCAAACTCGCCGCCTAACGGCCGAAGGACATACTGGCCTGGGGCGTGCCGCCGTAGGCACCTATGTTGATGCGATCCCCGTTCGGCGGCGATTCGGCCGAGAAGTCAGAATCGGGATTACCAGTATCAATACAGGGGCTTGTAAGCATATCCAGCAGCCAGCCCTGGCCGCCGGCGTGCCATCTGCCCGCCTGCGAGCGCAGGTGGTAATCACCCGGGACCCAGTAGTCATCGGTCATATCATCGGGCGTTCCGTTTAGATTCCAGAATCCGGGCTCGGCGAAACACGGAGCCGCGTCAATATTGCCCTGGCCCGGCCAGCCGCCCTGGACATCACAGTAGCTGACCGCACCGGCACCATTTTCTATCTGGACAGCATCGATGCCGGCGTTGTTATAATAAACGATGGAATTCATAACCGTCGGTTGGGAGCTGGAAACGCCGAAGCCGGTATTGGAGGCTATCGTGCAGTTTGTAATTGTGGGCAGGCCGCCCGAGACGCCATGGTGGAGATTGCCGGCAATTACACAGTTGACGATTACAGGGCGGTTGTAGATGGTCATCCGCCCGCTCTGTTTGGCCTGCATTTCTATACCGGAGCCGGCATTGGAGTTAACTTCACAGTTCGCGATTGCCGGATTGCTGCCCTCGCGCAGCTCGATCCCGTTGCTGCCGTTATTTTCGATAAGGCAGCCGGAGATTGCAGGCGATGCCGCCGAGCAGTATATCCCCGCCTGCGGGCCGGAAATGGTCAAGCCGGCAAGTACGCAGTTCTCATCTTCGCCGGTCGTGAAAGTGAAGACCGGGCCGGCTCCGCTCACATTACCAGCCAGCACGGTACCGGCCACTACCGCCGGATTGCCGGGATCGATCGAACTGAGAGTTACGTTCTTGCCGCCGAAATTGATATTTTCATGATAAACGCCTTCGCTGATTACGATTTCGTCGCCGTGGTTAGCTTCATTTATGGCGTGTCGTATATAGTTGTATTTATTGCCGTTGGTTACGTTCTCGATTGGGCCGTCCTCGGTAGCGAAAGATGGAGAAACCAGCTCGATACCGTCGCCGGTTCCCAGGTTGCGGGTGTACTTCTTCTCGACCGGATTATTCCAGTGCTCGTGGACTCCCATGCTCGTCAGCGGTATTCCATCGCCTTCCGGATCATATATCGTACTGGAAAGCGGATTATCCGCCTGAGCCATCTCGTGCAGGTAATTCTCCGGATTGCCGGTCACATCGGTTATAGACGGATTCATCCCATCCTCGTATCGTAAGAAGTCCAGTCCCACAGAATCAATCGCCACCGGGTCCTGCGAAGCAAACAAACTCGAGCACCAATCATCGCCGAAGGAGATCCATTTCAACACGTTATTGCTCTGGTTTCTGGCTGGATATAGTCCGTCTATCATATACAGCAGAGTTTTTCCGCTCAGGTGCCTGTGCCCGTTCAAATTGACCAGGCAGTTATATGTGTTCATGCCCCTGCTTCTTCCGCCGTGATTGTGCAAAGGCTCGGGCGTCCAGCCGCCGTTGCCGGAAACGGATGGAAAACGAACCGATCCGAAATGGTTTTTCGCGCATAACGTGACACCGTACATCGAGTGAGGTCTGAGCAGCGCCATATTAATCAGGTAGTCGGCCTCAGTAACGCATCGCGGCAAATAGACGGTTCCGGCCCTCGTATGAAGCGGATTGGCCGTATCACCAACGGCCGCAATGCGCCCGTTCCGCGCAAGAGTGGGTTTGACTACAAATCTGATACTTTGAAATTCCGGATTCGGATAGTTCTTGATTTTATTGTAGATGGGATTGCCGATATACCGCGAAGCATCGTAAACAGTAATCGACGAGCCCGGCACGCCGGCGGCCTCGATTAGTTGCCTGAGAACCGAGCAGATTACGTGAGGGCTGGGATTGCCTACCCTTGACGACCAGTTTCCGCCGCTGCTGTTTTCCTGGTTCATGTTGATTTTGATGGCGATTTTCTCTCCGTGCCGGTATCCGACATCTCCGAGGCCCCTGTTCTGATTAAAATGCCTGAAAAGCGCGCTCCACGCCTGCTCGCCGCTCGGCTCGGCGGTAAGCGTCTGGATGGTCTTGGAGACCATATAATCAACAACATCCTGATTGGTGCTATCGTCGTCCCACCACGCCCCCGTCTGGCCGTCCCAGCTTGTTGCGGCCGGCTCGTGGGTCCATACGACGCGCCCGGGATGGATGCCTTTTGCAACGCCCATAGGATTGTTAGGAGGCTCGCTTGGTGTGAATGCCGCTTCAGCAGGCGCCCGGCTGGTAACGCTCACAGACAACCATAATGCCATCACGCTGACAACGATACATACCCCCGCGACGATATATCTGGATTGATGGAGAAATCGCCTTGCCCTGCGGTATGCAAGAGCCGAGCCGATCACTCCGGCAATCCAAATCACGAAACCGCTTGCGAACGGTGTCGCAAAACGCTGGCAGGGATATGTCGCCCGGGAGGGCTTTGGTATCACGCGAATTAAGAACCAGATCAGCGAGACAAGCCCAACAATGGGAAACACCCACATTAACCAGCGGTATTTCCTGCCGCTCTTGAGAGCTTTGCCTGTTTTTGGGCATGTTCGTGGCGGTTGAACGGAATTACCGCCGCTCCGTGTATTTTGAGAAACCGGTGAAACGGATTTTGATTTTCCCAGGAGCATATTCACGCCTCCAAAAATTTAGGCCGCAGCCTCCATTAATACATATATTCCTTTCTGCTCATTATACTACCATCCGTTTCCACATGCAACGCCTTATTTAACTTCAATGGCAGTGGCATGATGCGTTATACAAAAATAACAGGGGCCAGATTTTAAAAAAGGTTTTGGGGGCACTAACTGTGCCCCCAAAACCAAGAACTTCAAAATACCGGGTTTTTAAACCCGTTACAACCTTTTTCGACTACTATATGTAGTCTGCTCTAATTAATTACTTAACCGAGAGATAGTCCACGTCGAACGCCGTGATTCCACCGGTTCCGGACGAGCCGATAGCGACGTATGGGGCTTCGGCCTCAGTACCATCGCCCACGGTTACATCGAAAGACTCTGCCGGTCCGCCGTTTGCAGACACAGTCACAACGTGCGTGCCCGCTCCACCGGCGGCAATATCAATCACAAAGGTGTTCCACTGTGCAGCATCATCGATGGCAATCGCATTAAGGTCACCCTCGCCGGTGTCCACATCGCCCGTAGGCTCGGTGCCAACCAGGTTGTTCATCACCAGTAAATCTGAAGCTGCATCCACATAGTCTTCCTCGCCGGCCTGCCCCAGGGAGAACGAAATTATCCCAACGCCGTCGGAGACGCCGATCATGCCTTTGCCGCCGTCTCTGACGTGATAGCCGATACCTTCTGCCGGCCAGGGATCACCTGAAAGCTGGTCGTCCAGCGGAGGTGTAGTCGCCACGCGCATCCGTACTTCGATGCTTAATCCATCCAGGCTGATATCTGTCAGTCGGGTAAGATAGACCTTGCGGTTACTCGGTTCACCAATGCCTAAATCCCTAGGATCACCGATATCCTGGATTCGCAGGAAATCCACGCCATCTTCAGTCAGTGTGACAGCGCCACCGGGATTGCCTTCGCCGGGGCCTGTGCCGTCCCACTGGTCTGAACCGTTGTCATGGTCCCACGTATCATCCAAAGCTCCATCAAATGCAAAACCTGCCGGAGCTCCGGCACCAAGTGTACCAATCAGCTCGACTTCGGCGATCTGCATACTGTTGACAGAGCCGCCTACCGGGCCTCGAATAGCCGTGAAGATCAGTTGATAGTGAGTGTATGCAACGTCATTATCAAAAGTAATCGGCGTTTCGTTCTTTGTGAAACGCGGCCACTCCGCCTCACCGGCGAAATCGACTACATTACCATCAGCGATCAGCTCGTACGGGCCATCAATGCTCTCATTAGAACCGTACAGCTCGAAAGCGATCGGGTCACGACCCGGAGTGTCATTGGCTGTCGTTAGAGTCAATCCGGTAACAACACTGGCGCCATCCAACGGTGTAATCTTTAAGCCGGAACCGCCTGTACCAGGATCGGGATCGAAATCGCCTTTGAAGTGCAGGAATTTCGTGTTGACGTTGTCATCGAACGCCAACGGAGGTGTTTCGGCACCGGGCCAGTCTCCATCGTCGGGAACACCCTTGACGATGTCGGTTGGCACGGTGATATCCGACATCTTAGCCGGAATCAAATCATCGACCATGGTCAGGAAAATCGCCAAACCTTCGGGGGTGAGGTTCATCTCACCTCGACCCACGTTAGGCTCATCCGTCTCTTGCGTACCGGCGGTGAAGAACACACGAGGACCACCGGCAGTCTGGCCGGCTCCATCGTAGAATTCCACTCCGGCTTCCCATTCGACGATCCAGGGCAGACCTTCACCTGTCGCGAGCACCGCGCCGTTGCCGGCAGCAGAATCAATGAATGAACTCAGCCCCACAGCTTCATCCATCGCCTGTACTGCTGTACCATCAGCAAGCACCATCAAAGGTGCAAGATTCAAGAGGCTTGTGGAATCAAACCATTTCCAGCGACTGCTCCTGACGATATGAGTCGAGGAATTAATGATTGGAGTCGTGACTGAATTCCATTGTGTCGGCTCATCGCCGTCGTCGTAGTCACCGCTGTTGCTGTTGCGGCTGACGATAACAAGGTCGGCAGCATTCAGAGCGGCAATCTTAGCATCATCGAGGTCGACATATGAATCACTATTGTCCACGGCATACCCTTCAGCCGTGAGTATATCTACCCATTCAAGGTCGTCGGAAGCGCCGTCGCCGTTGTCATCATATGCACCAGTAACCCAGATGATATTGCCGGCACTTACCGGTTTGACAACACGGATGTTGGAGACGGTGACCGCACCGGCGCCGCCGGGCTCTCCGTCACCTACGCCAACGTACAGCTTCGCCGCTGCTGTCGGATCCACACCCTCGAATGCGCTCAGAGGAACTCTCCAAAATCGATTTGCACTAATCTGCGTGGCTGCAGGATACGGATGAGTTACCGAAGCACTATTTCCGGCGGCATCTTCCAGAGCCACGTAAATCGGCTCGGCCGAATTGCCGCTGACCGAGTCAATATCTTCGGATACGATAACACCATCGACATCACCTTGAATATCCACGTTGTCGATTGTGTAAGTGCGGTTCTCTCCGTCTGCATGT
>Ga0180434_10000078_pt1 | contig 133844 bp, 142 predicted proteins | sample SS_ome_7_FD_132453 | JGI IMG/M metagenome (GOLD analysis project Ga0180434, IMG submission 132453) | Hypersaline lake sediment archaeal communities from the Salton Sea, California, USA - SS_1_D_2 metaG | ecosystem: Environmental > Aquatic > Non-marine Saline and Alkaline > Hypersaline >... | reverse complement strand
TTTAAACAAGCGTTTAATTAAAAGTGAGTAGTAGATATAAACAGAAGTGTAATAGATTTAATCAAACGTTTAATTAAATGTAGATTCATCAGACAATCAAGGTTTATTTAAACGTTTGATTAAGTGACTTGAATCTTTTGAGTTTCAAGGTTTTAAAGGGTTTAAACAAGCGTTTGATTAAAAGTGAGCAGTAGATACAAACAGAAGTCTGATAGATTTAAACAAACGTTTAATTAAATGTGGGACCATCAGATATTCAACGTTTATTTAAACGTTTGGTTAAAAGCCCATGAAGTCTTTGAAGCATCAAGGCTTTAAAGGATTTAAACAAGCGTTTGAATAAAAAACACTCTTGTTAAACAAACGTTTGAATTAAGAGGATATTTCTATTTAATTTTTTTCTTTTTTATGTATAAAAATAGGAAGTTTTGTGACAAATGTTATATTCCTTAACAATAATCAAAAATATAGATGTATTATGGAATTAACATCAAAAAAAATTTAAGAGTGAGTTTGATTCTAAATTTGATTATAGGGGGAAATATCTTTGTTTAACATACATTCAAATTTAGAAGTGTATTTACAGCTAGCAGATCCCGTAATCATAACAAATGAAGATTATATCGTAATAGCTGTTAATCCGGCCTTTGAAAAGGTAACAGGATATTCAAAGGATTTCGCAATTGGAAAGAATCCAAATTTCCTTCGTTCCAATTTAACAAAAAAAGAAGTGTATACTCAATTAAAGGAAAGTTTACGACAGAATAAACCTTGGTCAGGTGTTTTTATTAATAAAAAAAAGGCTGGAGAGATTTGGCATTCTTCCATAACCATTACACCAATTTGCATAGAGGATGAAGTATACTACGTAGGAATTTTCCGTGAACTTGAAAAATTGAAAGAAGGGTCATATGTGTCAAAAGAAGATACACGAAAAATGAAACGTGAAATTTTGAAAGTACTAGCCATTTCGTGTGAAATTCGAGATCCAGGCATTGAAGGGCATTTAAAGAGAGTCCAAGAATTAACAGAAGAGTTTTTATATTTTCATAGTGAAAGATTAAAGCTTCAACTATCAAAAGAGTATATCGACAATATTGTCAATGCAAGTATTCTACATGATATTGGAAAGGCTAATATTCCAGAAGGGATTTTATATAAACCAGGCCCCCTAACCAAATATGAGCGAATGATTATTGAAACACATCCCTTAATTGGAGTTGACATGTTAAACAAAATTACGAAAGATATAAAATTAGATTTATTTCAAAAAAGCTTTGAAGTAGCAAAGAACGTCATTTTACATCATCATGAAAAATGGGATGGTACAGGGTATCCTCATAAATTAAAAGGAAACGATATACCATTTGAAGCAAGAGTTGTTGGAATTGTTGATGTTTATGAAGCGTTAACAAGTAGACGTTCTTATAAAGAAGCGTGGACAACAGATAGAGCTCTTTCGCTACTTAAAGAAAACAGAGGTAAACATTTTGACCCAGACCTAGTCGATTCATTTATTATGATGAAAAATAATTATGCATTAAAAATTGTGTAAGCTGACAGCTATAAAGCTAGTCGGCTTTATTTTTTAAGATTTTTTATCCATAGCTCATCCAATTGATAATTTGTAGTAGAAATGTTTTGGTTAAAAATTAGGTCTGGATAAGGTAAAGTTCTGAACCTATTTTTTCACGAAGCTGCATATAATACTGGGACATAGGCATATCAAGATCGCTTATGATGAATCAAAACCTTTTATACCTGTTTGATTAATGACATATCATAGAAGAGTTATTTAGACATAGGACAATTAACCATTTTATAATCACAATTAGATATTTATAATAAAGAAGTAAAATTTAACTTCTCATAACTTTGGCAATAATAATTTATGTACATTTAACTGTCATCTTTATTGTTTTGCTTGTATATTCTTGAAAACAAGGTTAGTCTTGATATAAATACTTTGATAAATAGAATTTTTGTTTTATAATATTCCTTTGTAAAAAAGCTACAAAAGTTTCCATGATTATGTTTAGGATGATGTGTAATGAAAAAAGCGAGAATTATCTATAATCCAACGTCTGGTCGTGAAGCGTTTAAAAAGCATTTACCAGAGGTTTTACAAAAATTTGAACAGGCTGGCTACGAAACTTCTTGCCATGCTACGACAAGAGAAGGAGATGCAATTGAAGCGGCTAAAGTAGCGGCAGAACGTGGCTATAACCTAATTGTAGCTGCTGGTGGAGACGGGACGGTAAATGAAGTCGTTAATGGTCTTGCACCATTAGAAAAGCGTCCGATACTTGCCGTCATTCCTGTTGGGACAACGAATGACTTTGCCCGTGCCATTGGGATTCCTCGCGATAATATTATGCATGCAGTAGATACAATTTTAAATGGTGTTAAAAGAAAAATAGATGTGGGAAAAGTAAATGACCACTACTTTATTAACATAGCAGGTGGCGGTCGCTTAACAGAATTGACATATGAAGTGCCAAGTAAATTAAAGACGGTACTTGGTCAATTAGCTTATTATTTAAAAGGAATTGAAATGCTCCCATCTATTCGTCCAACATCAGTAGAAATTGAATACGATGGAAAACTGTTTCAAGGAGAAATCATGTTATTCCTCGTTTCGTTAACAAACTCAGTTGGGGGCTTTGAAAAGCTTGCTCCAGGTTCGAAGTTGAATGATGGAATGTTTGATTTAATTATTCTCAAAAAAGCCAATATCGCAGAATTCATTCGTGTTGCAAGCATGGCTTTACGCGGTGACCATATTCATGATGAACATGTCATTTATACAAAAGCGAACCGAGTAAAAGTTAAATCGGATGAAAAAATGCAGCTCAATTTAGACGGAGAATATGGTGGCCTTTTACCTGGAGAATTCGAAAACTTGTATCAGCATTTAGAAGTTATCATGGCAAAAGAAAAAGCGGAACAATGTGCTCCTATTTTAGAAGAAAATGATTAATACAAAAAGAGCAGCCAAACGCTGCTCTTTTAACATTTATCCCCATAATAATATTGATTACTGTCCAATTTATTGGCTATTTTTAAAAGCTCAATGACGTTTAATTCATATAACTGTTTCCCATCATCAGCTTTATAAACACCTTTTGAAATAATCCTTTCAATTAAAGAGTCCTTTAAATTTTGTTCCATGAACAATCACTCCTTCAGCAACTAGGACGAAACATCATATGAGAAAGTTACCGAATATAGCATTTCATTTCTGTTACGTATTATTAACATTCATTTCAAAAACTAACCATGTTGGTTAAAACCATGTTGTATGATACAATCTGTTAAGCAGAATAAGGTAAGGGAGAAGCGAACATGACAAAGGTTATACCACCTGTTGTGAAAAATGAATACTATGATGTGAAATTTGAAGACTTAACGCATGATGGAGCTGGAGTTGCGAAAGTTGATGGCTTTCCAGTATTTGTTCCAAATGCGCTACCTGGTGAAACAGGCAAAGTGAAAGTTGTCAAAGTAAAGAAAGGCTATTCTTTTGGCCGTTTAATTGAAATATATGAACAAAGTCCACACCGCGTTGAAGCTCCATGTCCCATCTATAAACAATGCGGTGGCTGTCAGCTTCAGCATTTAAGTTATAAGGGTCAGCTTGAGCATAAAGAAAAGCATGTGAAAGAAGTTCTTACACGAATCGGCAAAGTCAATCTAGATAAAGTGACCGTTCATCCTACGATTGGGATGAACGATCCATGGAATTACCGTAATAAAGCACAAGTTCCTGTTGGAGAAAGAGAAGGCGGTTTAATTGCTGGTTTTTATCAAAAGAGAACCCATGAAATCATTGACATGGAGCGTTGTCTAATTCAACAGTCTGAAAATGATCAAGTTGTACAAGCAGTTAAAGATATTTGCAGTAAGTATGGAATAAGGTCCTATAATGAAACCACTCATAAGGGCTGGCTTCGTCATATTATGGTGCGGCACGGCTATAAAACGAAAGAAACAATGTTAGTATTCATTACCCGCACAAAAGACTTTCCAAACAAAAAAGCGATTATTTCTGAAATTACATCCACATTTCCTAACATTAAATCAATCGTACAAAACATTAATCCAAAACGAACGAATGTCATTTTAGGGGATGAAACGCGAGTTCTTTGGGGTTCTGAATACATTTATGACTACATTGGTCCAATTAAATTTGCCATTTCGGCGAAGTCGTTTTATCAAGTGAATCCTGAGCAAACGAAAGTCCTTTATGAAAAAGCGCTCGAATATGCCAATTTAACAGGTCAAGAAACAGTGATTGACGCCTACTGCGGTATTGGGACCATTTCACTTTTCCTCGCTCAAAAAGCGAAAAAAGTGTACGGAGTTGAAATTGTCCCAGAAGCGATTGAAGACGCCAAGCGAAACGCAGAATTAAATGGAATGAGCAATGTAGAGTTTGCAGTTGGTGAAGCAGAAGAAATTATTCCAAAATGGTATGAACAAGGCATTAAAGTAGACACAATCGTTGTAGACCCTCCTCGTAAGGGCTGTGACGAATCACTTTTAAAAACAATCATCGATATGAAACCGAAGAAAGTCGTTTACGTCTCCTGCAATCCGGCAACACTCGCACGTGACATTGCCATTTTGAAAAAAGGTGGCTATGAAACAAAAGAAGTCCAACCTGTAGACATGTTTCCGCATACGATGCATGTGGAGTGTTGTGCGTTGCTAATACGAAAACATTAAAAATAGCACAATTACCAGATCTATATTATAAAAGGTTCAAGATGACATGGGTTTGAGCTTTTAGTTTAAAGAACCATAAACCCCAAAAGAAGTTTTTATACATTTGGGTTAAAATTAAATTATCAATTAATTTAACTAACTGCCAGTAGATAGAGTTACAAAAGGATAATTCAAAACGTTTCTAAGGGACTGTCTCATAAGGGTCTGCCCCCACATATCTAACCCATTATATAGATATTCAATACTTGATTAGTAGCTATATATTGGGTTGTGGGGTTCTGATCCTTTAGTTTTGAGACAGTTCCTTTTTGTTAATTTGAAAATAATTAAAGCCAATTTAGATGTTGGGTTGTCTAATAAGTGTAAGACATTAAAGAGAGGGTGAACTGCAATCATTAAACTAGTTAAAAAAGCTCAAAAAGGAAATGATAAAGCCTTTTTAAAACTCTTTCAGAATTATGAAGAAGATATATACCGAATGGCTTATTTTTATGTCCAAAATAAAGATGATGCTTTAGATGTTGTGCAAGAGGTAGCTTATCTGTCATTTAAAAAGATACATACATTGAAAGAACCAAAGTATTTCAAAACATGGTTAATGAGGATAGCGATTAATTGCGCAACGAATGTAGTAAGAAAAAAGAAGAAAGTCGTTCAACTAAAACCAGAATATGAGGAATTTATAGGAACAGTTCATGAAGATATTCCCCTTTCTATAACATTACAAGAGTTAATCGATGTTTTGGAAGAGAATGAGAAAAGTATTGTTTTCTTAAGGTTTTATCATAACCTTACATTTAAAGAAATATCGGAGCAATTGGAAATACCGCTTGGAACGTCAAAATCAGTTCTTTATCGAGCATTAAAGAAGCTTCGAAAACAACTTAAGGAGGTTGGTAATCATGAGTAATAAAATTAAACAAGAATTAGAAAAAATTGAAATTCCTAATGAATTACATGATAGAGCAAAATTGGGTGTCAAAAAGGCAAAATATGAGAAGAAAAGTCCAAAGAATAAATGGTTAGGACTTGGTACGGCTGCAGCGGTTATTGCTTTATGCTTTTCTTTATCAATTCATAATGGAGTCATTGCAAGTATCCCATTTGTAGGTGAAGTCATTGAAAAATATATAAGCTCCAGTGAAAAGCTTAACTATGCCTCATATAAAACGGCTATTGGAGAGACAGCAGAGAATGAACTTGGTAAATTGACACTAAATGAAGTTATGATGGACGCCCAACAACTATTTTTAAGTGCAACATTCGAACCAGCAGATAATGTTGACTTTGATTACCAAACGTATATCATTCCATCAATAAAAATAAATGGTAAAAACTATACCGGTACAACACGAGGGCAATCTGTTGAATTGAACGATTCCATGTTCACTATCTATAACGATATTGAATTAAATGAATCAATTGATAAAGAAAATGTCCAAATAGAAATTAGCTATGACACCTGGAATTTCGAAACAGCAATTGAACAACCCTGGACATTTGATGTGGAAGTATCACAAGAAAAGTTATTAGAAGAGAAAAATGTTTTGGAAATGAACAAAGTAGTCACGTTATCTAATGATGAAACAGTTACCATTCGAAAAATAGTGATTACTCCAATCTCTACAACCGTATATTATGATTTATCAAAAAATGCGAGCGAAGATATTCATTTTAAAATCAAATCTGAAGATGGGGAAATAAAGACATTTTCATCATCTTTTAATAGTAATAATTCAGGTGATATGTCATTTGCACGATTTAACGGACTTGAGTTTAAAGATACCAAATATTACTTAGTAATATATGATGGTGAAGGTAAACAATTAGACGAATTATCTATTTTAATAAATGAAAATGAGTTTACGAGAGATAAATGAAGAATTTCGTTTCAGTTTTTAGGGTATTTTTCGGAATAATAGACCTTGAGATAGAGGGGGCCCTATTCTTACGTATTCAAATGTGTAACCTAGTAGCGTATCTAGATAATCTGAACCTGAAAACAATGTTTGGACACTTATAGCAATGGACATAAGTCAAGAAAAGAAACCGCCAAAGCGATAAGTGACAAATGCTAAACATGCCATTGATACAGTTTCAAGGGGAATATCCCCTATCTTAACGGAAAGACCAACTCCTAGTCTATGAAGCTTTAAATGCACTGAGAGATTTTTAAAAAACATAGTAAATTTATGCTACTGAGTGACCCTTAATTTTTGAATCCTCTTTTTTCAAATACAGGAACAAAAAAGTGCCAACAAAATACTTGACTCAAACTAATATAGATATTATCTTTATTTTTTTCTATAAATACTATATAATACAATAAATGGTATTTTATGTAGTGGTGAGAATATGCCAATTAAAAGTCTTGATATATCAATTCCCACACCATTCGGAGAGGTCAATTAGGAATAGAATTTGAAAATGAAAGTGAATAACTTACACATGAAGATATTAGAGGTTACTTCTTAGAGTTTGAAAATGATGAAAACTAAGAATATACCGTAAGTTTTTTCGGAAAGGCATCCTGTGTTGAACTGATCCTTGTCAAGTACAGTGATAAAGAAGCACATTTATGAAGCCTGAGTCCTATACTCATAAGGACTCAGGTTATTTAGATTCTTTAGGGACAGAGAGACAGTTCACTTCATCAAGGTAGAAAAGGCTTGATATGCGTGAAACGATTGGTATGGAGGGATCCACTTTGTACCCCTTTCGCTTTAATCAAGGATAATTAATATTTATCAGACAAAAAGGAAGAAATACATTTATAATGCAAAATTATAATAAAATTTTGAAAACATAAATAAAACTGTCAACTATTAAACTAACAAGGTTTCAATACTAAAATTTATCTGGCACAATTTTACGATAACTTTATTTTCTGTTATACATCAATGTAAAATAAAATTTATAGACCTAACATTAAATGGTTGAGAAATAAAATTTAATTAAGTTTGTTTTCTATTTAAGCAAATAAAATATGTCTACGGTCTTAAGGGAGGAAATTTTAATTGATTAAAGAAAAAAAGCTATCAGCAAAAACGCATGTTTATCAATCAATAAAAAAAGCTATTCTAAATAGAAATATTTCTCCAGGTGTTCAACTTGTAGAAAGTGTAATTGCTTCAAAATTAAGTGTTAGCAGAACTCCCATTCGTGCAGCCATTAAAGAATTAGAGCAAGAAGGGTTAGTAGATGTCATTCCAAATCGTGGCGCATTTGTAATCAACCCTTCTATAGAAGAAATTGAACAAGTCTATAAAGCAAGATTAGAACTTGAAATGATTGGTTTTAAATATGGAAAAGAACATATTAATGATCAGGTTATCAAAACACTTGAGGACTTGATAAAAGTAGAAGAAAATACATATAAAGATCGTGATTTCATTAAAAATCTTGAAGTTAATAAAGAATTTCATATGACAATTGCAAGAACATGTCACAATAAGTATTTGATCGATTTTATTGAGCAAGCGATTAATAAATCGAATGTTCACTTAATATTTTACGATCGCTTCTTTGAGGTCCATGATGAAAATAATATTCGTGGGCTACAAGAGCATAAACAACTTGTACAGTCATTGAAAGAACAAGACTTTGAAAAAGTTGAAAATCTATTATCAAAACACATTATGAATACTCTTTATGAATTGAAGGAGAACCAAAATAAATATCCATTAAACAATTCATTTATATAAAAAACCAAAGAGAATGTTACATCCTCTTTGGTTTTTCATCGATTTATAAAATATCATTCAATTCTTGGAGTGTTGTACTATTAAGCCCGAGTGATTCAAGCGTTCTTTTCCGTTCATTTAAAAAATCTTTTCCAGTAATAACAGAGGCAATTCGAACAACAGATTTGGTAACAGGGATGTCAATGTCGAAATGTTCTGCTAAGTCAATAATTAAATTTAATGAATACCCAACATCTTCATTTAAATAACGATGGTCAAGCGAATGTTGTGCCTTTATTCCTTTAAATCCTGGAGCAGTAACATATCCATTGTCATAAGTATCTTCAATCATATATCCTTGTTTAACACCTATAATAGGATCAGGAAGGACATTAACGCCTAAACTTTTAGCGACTTTAACTCTTTCCTGATCAACTGCTTTTATTAAGTTACCAACTCCTTGAGTTACCCCTTCTTCGTAAAACATGAATTCTCCTTCTGTTCTTTCAATAAGTGCTGTGTTCATTAAGGTAATAGCAGGATGAATGACAGGGTTTGAGTTTTGTAATGTAGTTTGAAGAACATTTTTCGCTGATTCCATGTTAGGGTAAACGTCTTTTAACAATTCTAATGTTTTTTGTGTGTAAGTGCTAGGCTGTGCCGCGATATATAGCCCACCTTTTAATTTCAAGAATACTTTCACACGACCGGGTTCGATTAATCGACAAGCATAAGGTAGAGTTGACGTTTCAGATATGATATAAGAATGATCTTCAAGTGATAGACCAAGGGCTTTTTTAAAAGCTAAAGCTCCAGCACAAGCACTAGGACATATAATGATGTGTTGACCTTTAGTTAAATGTGGTTTGCAAACTTCTGCGAATTTTTCAGTACTATATGCTGGGCCGACAATAAATACAAGATCTGCATTATTTAATACAATTTGAATATCATGCCCTGCATATTGAATGTTTGCGAAACCGTTTATCTCTCCTTCTACTTTAATACCGCCTGCTTGATTAATGGCTTCGATATTAGAAGGGAATTCTTTAAAATCGAACATAAATACTTCGTGATTTGATAAAGCCCAATCGGCTGCTAATGCACATCCCCCGTTACCTGATCCCAATACTGCAATCTTCATGTCAATCGTCCTTTCCTTATATAATGAATCCAACTAATAGGTATATAGCTAGGCAAATGCCTGCAGCAACTAACGCATATGGTACTTGTGTTTTTACATGGTCCATGTGATCAGATGCTGCACCTGTGGATGAAAGAATGGTTGTATCTGATAATGGAGAACAGTGATCTCCAAATACTCCTCCTCCTGCTATTGCAGCAATCGTTGCTAGTACTGAAGTGTTAATATCCCCTCCAGCCAATGTTACAGCTAAAGGAACTGCAATTGGAATTAAGATACCGTATGTTCCCCAGGAAGTACCTGTGGCAAAAGAAATAATGGCAGCGGCAGCAAAAGCTATTAATGGAAGAAGTGTTGGTGTCATCCATGACTGTGTAACATCTAAAATATAATGCGCTGTTCCCAATTCTTTGCTTAATGAATTAAGGGCATAAGCGAAAGCTAGAATCATGACAGCAGGCATAACACCTTTAATTCCATTTAAAGCGGTTTCCATAATATCAGACAAAGGAATCCCTTGTAGACGCATGACAATTCCTAAAAATAAGACAGCTGCTAGAAAAGCTTCCATCGTTTTGACTGAGTCAATAGCAATATAAGTACCAATGGCAATTGAAATAATAATAAGCACTGGTAAAAAAAAGTTAAGTTTTAAGCTTAATAGTTTGTTTTCATAATACGGTTGGATATCTGTAAGCTCCTCCGAAACTAATGGCTTAGCTCCATCTCTTATTAGCTTACCTTCATTTTGTGCACGCTCTTCAGCTTTTTTCATTGGTCCAAAATCTTTCACAATTCCAGAAGCGATTAGTCCAACTAATATAATCGTAATAATTGCATAGAAGTTGAAAGGAATAGATTGGATAAAAACCGTAAATGCCTCAGATTCACTCTCTATTGGTCCTATTCCTACCAATAACCCTGAAACAAAAACTCCCCAAGCAGTAATTGGAACTAAAATACTCATAGGTGCTGAAGTGGAATCGGTAATATAAGCTAGCTTTTCTCTAGAGATTTTTGCTTTATCGGAGACACCTCGCATCGTTGAGCCCACAAAGAGAGAACTGAAGTAATCACTGAAAAACACAAACATCCCCATAAACCAAGTCATAAGTTGAACCCTTTTCCTTGTTAGCTTTCTTTTTTCTACGTGATAAGTAAACGCTTTCATAGAACCTGTGCGTTGAAAAAAAGCAATCAAAATTCCAATAAACAATTCAAGTAAAAAAATCCAGGCAAAACTTCCATTCCCTAATGCGCTTGTTAGCAATTCTGGAAATCCTAGTATTCCTTTTCCTGCGAGTAACACACCTACAATACATGCTGCAAGTAAAGAGATAATTGTATCTCTCGTCCAGAAAGCTAATATAATTGCAATGGCAGCTGGGATGATAGAAATAAATCCCATATGTTCAGCGATTTCCATAAAACAAATCCCCCTTTTTTTGATTGAACAACAATATTGTACAACAATTTCAATTTTCATAATATTCTAAAGTTGAGAAGGTGTCAAGATAAACTTAAATGTAGAAAAAATATATATAGGTTTTTTTCGACTAAATAATTTGGTCCGTATAATTATAAATTCACATCTATATATTAGTTTTAAAAGAATGACCTTAAATAAGAGATTGAAAAGATATAAAGGAGGAATTAAATAACATAATAACGAATATCTTAATTAGCATTTTGAAGAATTTAATTCTGTTTGCATACCAATCCAAACGTTTTTAAAAACATTCTTTATTATTTCAAACCCTTTTTAATGCTATATAACCCTTATCATCCTCATTTTCATCAAATCCCATCATATTTTTCTTTAAAGACAAATATTATATTGAATGTTCTTAAAAACTGATTTGTTAGGAGTCTCCTAATTTTTTATAACAGGGAGGAAATAAATGAAAGCAATTGTCTGCACAAAATATGGAGAGCCGGAGGTACTTAAACTTAAGGATATAAAAAAGCCAGTACCAAAAGACAATGAAGTATTAATACGAATTTATGCAACGGCAGTAAACTCTGGAGATTGGCGTTTAAGAAAAGCTGAACCTTTTGCAGTTAGATTATTTTTTGGATGGAGCAAACCAAAAAAGCCTATTTTAGGTGCTGTGTTTGCAGGAGAGATTGAAAGTGTAGGTACAGAGATAAAGGAATTTAAAGTTGGAGATAAAGTCTTCGGTATGACAGGTATGGAAATGGGGGCATATGCTGAATATAAATGTTTACCTGAAAAAGGATGTATTTCTTTAATTCCGAAAAACATTAATTATGATGAAGCTGCTTCTGTGCCTTTTGGGGCAACTACTGCATTGCATTTTCTAAAAAAAGCCAATATCAAAAAAGGACAAAAAGTGCTAATTTATGGTGCATCTGGTGCGGTTGGAACTGCTGCAGTACAAATTGCTAAATTTTTTGGGGCAGAAGTTACTGGTGTATGCAGTTCCAAAAACCTGTCATTGGTAAAATTTCTTGGCGCAGACAGAGTAATTGATTATACAAAAGAGGATTTTACAACAAATGGTGAAACATATGATGTTATATTTGAGACAGTAAATAAAACGTCCTTTCACAAAATTAAAAAATCTCTCAATAAAAACGGAACATTATTGTTAGGAGCAGCTGGGCTAACAGAAACCTTGAGGAGTTTTTGGACCAATTTGACAAAAAGAGAAAAGGTAATCTTTGGTGTAACTTCCCAAAAAAGAGAGGATATAAATTTTATTAAGGAGCTTATTGAAAAAGGAGAATTTCATCCAGTAATAGATAAAGTTTACTACTTAAACCAAATTGTTGATGCTCATCGATATGTTGAAAAAGGACACAAAAGGGGAAATGTTGTCATAAAAGTACCGTAAATGAAAATGGGTAATAATCTCCTAGTAAACTCCCACCAAAATTATTGGTGGTTTTTATTTGTTTTTTATTTGAATCACAGAAAAATAGTACTATCTTTAATGAAAGAAAATCTAAAAAAATAAAATATTATTAATTAATGATGAAGGGTTTTGAAAAACATGTCTAATAATCAAAAATTTAAAATTAAATTAGTAAAAGAACTCTTAGTTGGAGATATTGTACTACACCCAGTCTATCGACCAGATGGATTATTGTTTGTGAAAAAATATAAGAAGCTAACAGATTCGATTATTAAGCATATTCGAAATCATTTTCCTGCAAATTTTCCTTTACTTGTTACAAAATCAGAAGAAGATTTACACTTTTACATTCATCAATATCACAGATTACCAAAAGATGTACACCAAATGCTTTACAAAGTGTTTAGAATCCATCAGCAATATATTCAAATTCCTTTATCTTTTGAACACTATGGGATTCAATCTCATTCTAAAAATCAAAAAGTTATTGAAGATGGGTACTTTTTAAATGACTTACATTCAAAGTTTTTAACCCCGATGTGGGAAGTGATTGAACAAACCTTTGATTCTAAACGAATTTTAAATAGAGCTAAACATATAAATGCAAAAGTAAACCATTTAATCAGGTCAGATAAATCTATTCAAAATCTTTTTTCCAAAATAGATGAATATCATGATGCTTTATTTGTACACAGTTTAAACACAACTTGTATTTCCTTTATGATCGGCTTATCTTTGGAATTAAATGATGATTCCATGGTCGAGTTAGTGATGGCCACTTTATTTGCTGATATCGGTTATACCGAGTATCCAAAAGATACGTTTACCCAACATATCAATTCAGGAAAGTTAAATGAAACATTAATGATAAATCACGTCAAACATTCGGTTGAAATTATTGCACAATCTCCATTTTGCCGAAGAAAAAACATTGTTTACGGCATTTTAGATCACCATGAAAACTTTGATGGGACAGGCTTACCAAATAAAAAGAAAAAAGATGAAATCCATCTATTTGGAAAAATTATTGCCATCGCGCAATTATATGATGAATTAACAGGTGGATACATTAAAGAAAACAGTATGCTTTCATTTGAAGCACTCGAGGAAGTATGGAAGCAAAGAGGTATAAAATTAGACCCAATCATTCCACGAATTTTTATAGACAAAGCAAACATTTATAAAATGGGTGAGAAAATTCAACTGCCAAGTAATGAAATGGCAACTGTTATTGGCTTTAAAGACTATATCAATTATCCTCTACATCCTATCGTCATCAAATCAAATGGACAGATGTATGATTGTACGACAAGATTATAGGCAAAAGATATTATAAATATCCCTAAGCTAGAATCACTTTGTTTTATTAAGTAGATTCTAGCTTTTTCAATAGTAATAAATGGTAATAGTTTGAATTCAAGATAAAATACTTCACAAAATGATGAAAGACGAGTACAATACTTATAAAACCTATAAGTAAGGTAGGGATATAGATGAAACAAGTAACGAATGCCATTCCACGTCCGTTAGTACGGATGAATCAATGGTTTATTGTTATAAGTGTCGTATTAACTTGGATTACTGGTCTAGAGTGGATTCTATTATTTCCATTTGTCTCAGGAATGTTAGGACTTCTTTTTCACTTCAATCCAGTGATGCAAATTGGAAAATTATTTTTAAAGAAGCACCCATCTGAATATATACCGGAGGACTATGAACAGCAGCAATTCAATCAAATAATTGCCGTTCTTTGTTTAGGAATCGGTTTTATTAGTTATGCAGCTGGATGGTTACTTATAGCTTTTATCTTTACGGCAATGGTTGCATTAGCTGCATTTATCGCCATTCTTGGCTTTTGCATTGGTTGCTTTATTCGCTATCAATTGATTCAATATCGACATAAACGACTTTCTAATTAACCAAAAACCATCTTTTGTGGTGAGCTGCAGAACACCATATAAGATGGTTTTTCTTTGTCAAATCGGATACTTGTTTTCGTGTAGAGGTCATAATAAAAGAAAAAAGGAGTTTAAATGATGAATTCGCTTCGAGTAATTACTTTTAATATTCATCACGGAAAAGGAACAGATCAAAAAGTTGACCTACAACGAATAGCTGACTTTTTACAGAAAACAAACGCAGATATCATTGGGTTAAATGAGGTAGACAAGCATTTTTCAAAGCGGAGCCAGTTTGAAGACCAAGCGGCTTTTTTAGCCGAACAGTTAAATATGCCATTTGCATTTGGCCCTGCTATATCAATTCCTGAAAAAGATCATCCAAAAGACCGACAATATGGAAATGCATTGTTATCAAAGCTTCCAATTGTCTCTATGAAAAATCATCCATTTGATTTTATACCAAAGCTATTAGAAGACAGGGCTTTGCTAGAAGTAGAGGTGAATTTCGGTAAACAACCAATTAAAATTTACGTCACTCATTTAAGTTTAGCTCCTTTTCTACATCGACGACAGATAACATTTTTAAAAGAAAAAATAAAAAATGAATCCTTACCGATTATTGTCATGGGAGATTTAAACATGAAGCCTTATTCGAAGGGATGGAGGGAGTTAATCAATAACTCACGTATAATCGATATTTGTGAAATAAACACACACCAAACATTTCTTACATATCCTTCAACCAGCCCCAAAATGAAGTTGGATTATATTTTAACTAGCTCTGATTTTTATCTTAAAGCTGTCGATGTACTGAAAGATTTGCCGCACATCTCGGATCATTTACCACTTATGGCAGATGTTCAGCTTTAAAAAATGACTAGCTCAAAGGATTAAAATATTAAGTAATCGATAAAATTCTAAATGTGCTCAATATTTTATTGAAGTGAAGGAAAAAGCTTAAAAGTGATTGAATTCTTATTGAAAGTGCTGAGTTTAAATCCTCAAAAGTGCTCAAGTTGATAAAATTTCTTATTTTGGTTTTTTAAAATAGGTGTTTAAACTTTAATTAAGGCAATAGGTCATTCTCCGAGTTTTAATCGCACTTCCAGATTTATGGAGTTTTTAACATCATTTTAATAATCTACAAAATAGCGAATTCAATCATGTTAGGTGTGTGTTTATATGAAAAAATGGATTTTACTAACGGTCCTTTATGCAACGATTATATTCATTGGCCTTCAAAATAGAGAGTTTATTCTTAATTGGATTCACGAAAGTAACCCCTATCTCATTCCAATCATGTTTTTCCTATCAACTTTCCTATCCGTTTTTCCAATTATACCATTTACTCTATTTGCTGGTGTTATGGGTGCAAAATACGGGATTATTTTAGGAGCTTTTATTAATTGGTTTGGAGCCGTTACTGCAGCGATCATATTCTTTTTTCTGTCACGCTATAGCTTACAAAAGCTGTTTTGGGAAAAAGTAAAGCATTACGATGGGATCAAAAAATTTCAAAATATGATTGAAGAAAATGCCTTTATCGCTGTATTATTGGCGAGGTTAATTACGATTGTTCCAACAATAGTTGTTAATATTTATTCAGGTTTAAGTCGTATGTCTGTAAGAACTTATGTGACGGCAACCGCAATAGGAAAGATTCCGAGTATGTTTTTCCTCGCATTTAGTGGAAAACAACTGATTCAGTCTTTTGAAATGTTTGTGTTAGGAATCACTATTTATTTCTTGTTTATCTTGTTAATTATTTTATTTTATAGAAAATGGTACTCGAAGAAAATTATGAAGAAATAAATGTGTTATAATATTCTGAAAAGGAGGGGATTTATGTGGAGAAAGTAATCAAAGGGGTACAAGATGTTTATCCAGATGATTTTGCGTGGTGTTATGGTTGTGGAAGATTGAATGAAAAGGGGCACCAATTTCAAACAAATTGGGATCGTGAAGGTGAACAAACTGTAACCGTTTACACACCTGAACCTGAACATACGGCAATCCCAGGGTTTGTTTATGGAGGGGTTATTGCATCCTTAATTGACTGTCATGGGACAGGCTCAGCAGCTTTAGCTTTACATAGAAAAAATGGACATGAATTAGGAGATGGAACAGAACCACCTCGCTTCGTCACAGCTTCCTTAAAGGTAGACTTTTTAAAACCAACACCACAGGATGTACCATTAAAAGCGATTGGAACCGTTTCTGAAATTCATCCGAAAAAATGGAAGGTTGAGACAGAAGTATATGCGAACGATACCCTTTGTGCAAAAGGGGAAGTAGTCGCTGTTGTCATGCCTAGTACGTTTGTAAAAAAAGACTAAACTATATATTTCAAATAGTGGCTGTTTCAAAGCTAAAGGGTCAGACTCTTCAATACAATATATAGCTAATAATTTAGAGGTGAATAGACATATATTGTGTTGCATATAGATGAGGTCAGCCCCTCTTGAAACAGCCTAATTTTTTTGGAGGAAAAATAAAATGCAATCAGTAGAGAATATTGGTTTTCGATTTTGGTATATGACACCTGTTGAAGAAACAGATCGCCCTATTTTAGGAATGGTAATAGGAAATGAAAAAAGCTTAATGATCGATGCAGGAAATTCTGAGGCCCATACTCAATATTTTCTTCAGGAACTAGCTAAACGTCATATTCCAAAGCCCAAAATGGTTGTATTAACGCATTGGCACTGGGACCATATTTTTGGTCTATCAGCTTTAGAAGATGTTATAAGTATTTCATCCATTGAAACGAAAAAAGAAATGGAAAAGCTTATTCCTTATTCATGGACTGATGAAGCGTTGGATGAAAGAGTGAAAGAAGGAACAGAAATTGAATTTTGTGCCACTGCTATTAAAAAAGAGTATGGTCCAAAAAGAGAAATTACAATTACATTACCTGATATAACATTCAAAGAACGAATGGAAATAGATCTTGGCGGAGTAACTTGTGTGTTAAAGCATGTAGGTGGCGATCACGCAGATGACTCAATTGTTGTATATATTAAAGAAGAAAAAATTTTATTTTTAGGAGACTGTCTTTATCCTAATATTTATTCAGCTAAAACGAACTATACAGTAGAAAAAACACTTAAGCTGTTGAAAGACTTGGAGGAGTTTGATGCTGAAACATATGTCCTTTCCCATTGGAAGCCAATCTCTAAAAGTGAATTTGAAAAAGAAGTAGACGTTTTAAAAACGATTGCGCAATACACAGAGATCTTTAATGGTGATCAAACGAAAATGAAAGAAGCCTATCAAAAACAAGTAGGAAGAGAACTAAACGAAGACGAACTCGATACCATCGAATGTTTTGTGAATGGTTAAGGGGCCAGGCCCCGGTTCGGGGCCTGGCCCTACTATTATAATGATTCTATTTTTTTCTTTTTCCCGATTGCATGGTAGAGTACCGGAATGAAAATGAGCGTTAATAATGTAGATGTTGTTAGTCCACCGATGACTGTAATAGCAAGGCCTTTTGAAATTAGTCCAGAAGCCGAGTTAGATAAGGCAAGTGGTATTAATGCAAAAATGGTTGCAAATGCTGTCATTAAAATTGGGCGTAGCCTTGTGACAGAAGCTTCTACTATTGCGTCTTTTAATGATAGCCCATCCTTACGGTTATTCTCTACACGATCAAGAAGAACGACTGCATTCGTAACCACTATACCGATAAGCATTAACATTCCAATCATGGCACTCATTGAAAGTGGTTGCCCTGTAATGAGTAATCCAGTTAGAGACCCAATCGGTACAAATATTAAGGAAGATAGAATAACAATTGGAGTGATAATACCTCCGAATGCAACACTTAATATTAAAAATACTAAGAATACTGCAGATAGCATAGCTAGGCCTAAATCTTTAAAGCCATCTGTTAGCATTTCTAAACCAGTAGACTCAAATTCTACATCGCTCGGTAGAGATAGGCTTTCAACTTTTTCTAATACATCATTTGTCACTTCTAAGGTGTTATTGCCAATTATGTCAGCTGAAACCGTTGCCGCTGTTTTTCCATCTTGGTGTTTAATTGAAATAGGAGCTTCTTCTGATTTTATATTTACGACTTCTTTTAATTCTTTTGGCCCTTCAATTGTAGGAACGACCAGTTTCTCGATATCTTCTTTGGAATGTAATTTTTCATCATACTCTAGTAAAATGTCCCATTCTCCATTTGTTAATGTTAAAGTGCCACCATTTACAGAACCAATTCTCTCATTGACCAATTGAACTATTTGGAATGGGTTTATTTGGAGCCTTTCCCCTTCTTCGCTCAACGTAAACACTAATTTTTCTTCTGTTTGCTCCATATTGTTCGATATATTTTTTAATCGATTATCTTCTTTTAATACGTCTTCAATTTGTTTTGCTGCCTTTCTTAATTGGTCTAAGTTATTACTATACAATTGAATTTCTACCGTATTTCCTGTTGGTGGTCCTTCCTGTTGAACTTCTTCTACTTTAATGGTTGCATCTTCATATTGTTTTAAAGCAATAGATAGTATTTCTTTTTCAAATGTTTTCATTGCATCACTTAAGGATACATCTTCTTTAACTTCGATTGTAAAACGAGCAATGTGTTCTTTCGTATTAGCCATCGTTCCAGGCATCTGTCTCATATTCGCAATTCCTATTGACGCTTGGCTAAATGCAATATCATCTTGTGACATTAAATAGTCTTCAATTTCTTTTGTCAACTCATCTGTATTCTCTAACGTTACATTTTCAGGAAGGGTTAATTCTGCCTGAAATATCTTCGATTCACTTGTTGGTAAAAATGTAACACCTAAATTCGGAATGATAGCAAAGGATCCTATTAAGAGGATGAATGCCATCGAAAATACCCATCCCTTTTTATTAAGAGAATGAAGTAAAAATTTCTTATAACTATTATGAATTTTCCCGGTTTTTTCCGTATGCTTAACTTTCTTAAAAAATACATTTCCTAATACGGGAATCAACATAACAGATACAATTAAAGAAATAGTAATTGAAAAAACAACTGCTAAACTAAATGGTCGGAAGAATACACCTAAAATTCCTCCAACAAAAGCTAACGGTAAAAATACAATCAATGTTGCAATTGTAGAAGATGTGATTGGTCCCATTACTTCCTTTGTGGCGTGATAAATGAGCTTTTTATGACTCATTTCAGGATGATGTTGTTTCCATCTATAGATGTTCTCTATGACAACAATACTGTCATCAACAATTCGACCAACCGCTACAGCCATACCACCTAAAGTCATGATATTTAGCGTATAGTCAAAATAATCAAGTAGCCATATTGTTCCTAGTATCGATACTGGTAAGGAAATAATGGCAATGATTGTAGCACGAACGTTTCGTAAGAATAATAGAATAACAATTATTGTAAATAATGCCCCGTATCCGCCCTCTTTTAACAAACTAGTAATAGATTTCTCTACCTCATACCCTTGATCTAAGATCGTATAAAATTGATAATCCTTATTTTCAGTTTTTTCGTGTATTGTTTCCTTTACTTTTGATACAACATCAACCGTATTAGCATCTGGAGATTTTTGAACATCAATTAATAAACTTTCTTCCCCGTTAAAGCGAGAGATTTTTGGACGAATCGTTTCTATCTTTACTTCTGCAATTTCTTCTAGCTTAATAGAAGATTGAATAGATTGTGGTTGTTGACTCACAGCGAGCGATTGAGACTCGGAAGTTAATCTCTTTTTTATCGGAAGTTCGATAGATTCGATGTCTTCCACATCAGTAATGTCTCCCTTCATTTCTAAGGGGATTGTATTTCCATTGTTATTTAATGTGCCAACAGGTATTTTAAAATCTTTTTGAGATATTACCTCTTTAATCGAAGTTAGTGTTAATCCATATTTAGTCGCTTCTTCTTCGTTGACTATAATTTTAATTTGTTTTTCTTCAATTCCTGTTATATTAACATTTGAAACACCTTCAATTTTTTCAATTTCAGGAATAATATATGTCTGAAAATCTTGCTGTAGCTTTGATAATTCTGAGGATGAAACAGCAAACTGGTAAATAGGTGCTTCATTCGGTGAAAATGTATCAATCGATACATCAACGTCTTCAGGTAACGTAACTTGGTTGACTAGTGATTCTACTTTTGTTTTAGCTTCATCAATATCTTGTTCAAATGGGAACATTATTGTTATAAACGATATGTTTTCACTAGATGTACTTGTAATAGAATCATAATCTTCTAAATTTAGAAATGCTTCTTCTAACGGCTTTGTTACCTTTTCCTCGATTTCTTCTGTTGAAGCATTAGGGTAAACTGTTTGAATCATTAGAGCTGGAAAGGTAACGTCAGGATATGTTTCCACCTTAATGGATTGAGATGAGAACAATCCTCCAACTAATACAAGAATAGTTAAAATAGCAATAGCAACCGTATTTTTTAAACTAAACCTTGTTAAATGCTTCATCTTAAAACTCCTTTCTTTACTTGAACTCAGTCATCACTATATGGAATCAATATGAACTGAATATGAACTAATTCATAAATTTTTTCTTTTATGTACCTTTTGATTTAGTACGGAAAATTTGTTATAACAAAAAAACCTACAAAAGCGATGTTTGCTTTTGTAGGTTTTGTATGTAGAATCTGTGTTGACCATTACCAAACTAAAAGAACATAAAAAATAAACAAATTTAAAAACTATTCTATGAACCTTTAATTGGTAAGATTACGGTAAATGTTGACCCTTTTCCTAATTCACTTTTCACTTGAATGTGACCATTATGCAACTGGACGATTTTCTTTACTATGGATAAACCAAGGCCATTTCCACCGACTTCATTTCTTGTTCGAGCCTTATCTACTTTGTAAAATCGTTCAAAAATACGAGATTGATGTTCTTCGGAAATACCGATGCCATTATCCTGAATATAGACGTAAATATCATTCTTTTTTTCGATTTTTAAATGAATCGTTCCGTTTTCCTGTGTATATTGAATAGCATTTGATATAAGATTCACCCATACTTGTTCTAGCTGGTCCTCATCACCTATGTACTCAATTGGTGGGAAGTCGATATGTATGGAATGGTTTTTGGCTTTCCACTGAGGCTCTAATGAAATCACAACACGGCGTAATTGCTCATCTAGGTAAAATTTTTTTGGTGAGAACGATGGATGATCAGCATCTAATGCAGCTAATTTTAATAAATTTTGACTTAATAAGGATAATCGTTGACTCTCTTTTTCAATGATTTCTAGGTAACGCTGTTTATCCTCTTCACGTTCAATGACACCATCTTTTAATGCTTTTGCAAATCCTTTAATGGAAGTAAGAGGTGATTGAATTTCATGTGATACATTGGATACGAATTCTCGTCGCATATCCTCTAATTCCCTTAAGCTTTTTGCCATCAAATTAAAGCTCTTTGTTAGATTCCCAAGTTCGTCCTTTCGCTTTGTGTAAATTTTGATATTAAAATCCCCAGTCGCCAGTTTTTTCGTTCCTTTTGTCAGCTCACGAATTGGCTTAACAATAAAGTGAGTCGTGATGAAAAATAAAATACTTCCGAAAAATAATATGTTTGCTAATACTGTAAGAACCATTTGCTGAACCATTTTTGCTAGCCATTCAATATTAGCTCCAACAAACAGAGCATAGTTTGTTCCATTTATTTGAAATGGAACTCCTAAATATAAGTGTCTTGGGAAATCAGAAAATCGATATTTTTCTCCTTTTAATACACGTTCAACTGTATGTTGATCAATAACCCATTCTGATTCTTTTGTTTTTACAATCGCTTGTTTTGTCCCATCTTTAAATAAAATCGCTTTATATCCAAAGTTCGGAAGTTCTTCAATATACTCTTTGATAACTTTCTCATCACCATGTTGAGCTAATATTGGTATAACATTGACTGATTCCTCTAAGATTTCATTAATCTCTTTAGTAATTTTCTTTTCATAGTAATTTTTTGCAATAAGGTAGGAGAAAGTGAGGCTAATTACAATAGCACTTAAAAACGCAACAATGATTTGTATATATAATGTTTTAAGCTTCATGAAGGTTTCACCTCTAGACGATAACCAACGCCCCGAACTGTTATGATTTTTATGGTATTTTCTACCTGCTTCAGTTTATCGCGCAATCGTTTAATATGTACGTCTAATGTCCGTTCATCTCCCTCATAATCAATTCCCCACACATCCTCAATTAAAGATTGTCTTGTTAGAATTTGATTCGGGTAACTTCCTAATAAAAAAAGTAAATCAAATTCTTTTAACGGTAACAATGTTGCTTGGTTATTAATGATTAATTCTTTTGTTCGTGAATCTAATGTCACTTCCCCGAGCACAAGTCTTTGGGAACTTTGTATTTGATACCTTCTTAATAGGGCTTTAACACGCATAACAAGTTCAACAGGCTCAAAAGGTTTCACAATGTAGTCATCTGTTCCTGATTGAAATCCTTTAATTTTACTTGTTGTTTCTCCTTTGGCTGTTACCATTAATATTGGTATATCATAGTATGAACGAATATCTTGACACAGTTCATAACCATCTATTTTAGGCATCATTATGTCAATTATTGCTATATTTACTTTATGTTTTGATAGTATGTCAAGGGCTTCTTGACCATCTTCAGCTTCATAGACCGAAAAACCTTCATTTCTCATATAAAGAGCAATAAGCTCACGAATATATAAATCATCATCAACAACTAGAACACGAACCATCTTTTATCACCTACATTTAATACTTTAACGTGAGAGAGAAAGTTAGTGGGGCCAGGCCCCGGTTCGGGGCCTGGCCCCACTCATTCCACTCATTTTACCTCTCTGAAAAATTCATTTAAAAACTGCTTCATGAATGCATGTCTTTTTTCAGCTAGTTGTTTTCCTGTAAGGGTGTTCATTAAATCTTTCAATTTTAACAGCTTTTCGTAAAAATGGTTAATGGCCGTTGATTGACCTTCTCGATATTCTTTTACCGTTAGATCATTCCGAACCGAAATGGAAGGGTCATAAATCGGAATTCCTTTGTTTCCTGCATATGTAAAGCATCTCGCAATACCGATTGCTCCGATTGCATCTAAGCGATCCGCATCTTGAACGACTTCTGCTTCTTTTGTTGTAACAGGTGCATTATTTCCACCTTTAAATGAGATGGTCGTAATAATTTCAAGAATGTGAGAAACTTCATCTTCTTTTAACTTTTGTGAGACTAACCAGTCGGTAATCTCTTGTTTCGCTTTTTCGACATCTGAAAATAACTTATCATCAATTAAATCATGAAGTAGTGCGGCCATTTCACAAATGAATAAATCAACATTTTCTTTTTGTCCGATCACTTTTGTATTTTTCCAAACACGTTCAATATGAAACCAATCATGTCCACTTGCCTCATTCTGCAACTTTTCTTTTACAAAAGAAATCGTATTTTCAATAACTTGATTACGTGACATAGGACACCTCAATAATTATTCATTCTACTATGGAAAAATTATACTCAATATATAAAGTTTTCGCTATGATTAGAGGTGAAGGGTTCAATTTTAGTAATAAAAGGAGACTTTGTATGATAGAATCATTGAATAGATTTGAAACGTTTGATTTCGAATCTTACGAACCAAGACCATGGGATTTAATAACTTGTTATGATGAATCTGAATTTTTTATTACGAATGGATTTTTTGGACCTACTGCATGGGTATTGCAAGGGCCTACCCCAGATTCATCTATGGTTTTTTTAAGTTATCAAGGTTTAACATTAAAAGAAGTTGTTCAAGAAATACATGAAAACCATGGAATCAAAAAGGTTTTAAATGGAAAAAGGAAGGTATTTAGAAGAATCATTAAAACAAACATTGGCATTTAATGAAATGAAATCACGAAAGAGGATCCATATGAAAACTTTAATTTCCAATTTGACCGTATATGCCGAAAATGAAGTAATTGAAAATGGTTATATATTAATTGAAGGAACTCAAATTGTAGAAATAGGTTCTATGGACAACTTAAAGATAAAAGATCCTGTTCAAAAATATGAATTTGATTCGAGGTATAAGGTGATTCCTGGATTTATCGATTTACATATTCATGGAGCTTCTGGTGCAGATACGATGGATGCCACAAAAGAAGCAATTCAAACAATAGCAAAAGCACTGCCAAAAGAGGGAACGACAAGCTTTTTAGCTACAACGATGACCAGTCCTATACATCAGATTGAGAATGCCTTATTTAATATAAAAAAGTACAGGGAAACAGAAAACCAACCTGGAAAAGCAGAAGTACTGGGAATTCATTTGGAAGGACCTTATATATCACATAAACGGGTAGGGGCACAAAATCCAAAGCATATTTTAGAGCCTAGTGTTGATCAATTTCAAAAATGGCAAGATATATCTGGAGGAGCTATCAAGCTAGTTACTTTTGCACCTGAATTAAAAGGTGGATTAGAGCTTACTTCCTATTTAAAGAAAACAGGAGTAGTGGCTTCAATTGGTCATTCAGATGCTCTTTATACAGAAGCCGTTAAAGCCATTGATGCAGGAATTACTCATGCAACCCATTTATTTAACCAAATGAGAGGGATGCATCATAGAGAGCCTGGAGTAGTAGGGGCGGTTTTAATGCATGATGAAGTGAAGTGTGAAATCATTGCAGACGGTGTTCATGTTTGTCCTGAGATGGTGAAATTCTCGTATCAAAACAAGGGGAAAGATGGTCTTATTTTAATTACAGATGCTATAAGAGCTAAATGTATGGGAAATGGAAAATATGAGCTAGGTGGACAAGAAGTAATAGTCAACGATGATAAGGCTACTTTAAAAGACGGAACACTAGCGGGGAGTATTTTAAAACTTAAAGATGCAGCGAAAAACATGATTTCTTATACAGATTGTAGTTTATTAGATATTATTCAAATGGCCTCAATCAATCCTGCCAAGCAAATCAATGTATACGACAGAAAAGGAAGTATAAGAGTAGGGAAGGATGCAGATTTAGTCGTTATAAATGACAACTTTGAAGTGGTAATGACTTTTTGTAAGGGCCAGTCCCCCACTTGTTTAATGCATTAACGTGGTGGGGGACTGGCCCTTTTACTCATTATCGCTATCTTTATCTATCTTACCCTCGTCTGTACTTTCATTTTCTTTTTCGTTCTCACTTGCTACTTCGGTGCGGACGACTGTGTGGGTGTTGCCTCTATTTGCGAAATCGTTTAAAAGTTTTGATAAATCGACTCCTGTTAGCTCTTTTAAAGGTTCTTGTAGTTGGACCATTGTGTTGGTTACGCTTTTACTAAAAGAGCTGACTCCTTCACCATTTCCAGTGTCTACAATTTTGACAGATTCGATGTTTGATAGAGGTTTTGCTACTTTTTCTGCGTATTCTGGTAACATTTCAATTAGCTTTTCAAGAATAACAACTTCACCATGCTTAGCAATGGCCTCCGCAAGCATACGTTTTGCTTCTGCTTCAGCTTCACCGCGTTTGCGAATGACTTCTGCTTCGGCTAAACCTTGCTTACGCTTAATTTCAGCTTGTGCAGCACCATCAATTTCTGCTTTGCGAGCTTCGGCTTCCGCACGTTTCATCGTTTCATAATATTCTGCATCGGCTTTTGCTTTACGAATTTCACTTTCTTGTTCTTCTAGCTTAACGGCATGTTCGCGTTCAAGCTTTTTAATTCGTAATTCTTCTTCTTTCTTTTGGGCCATAAGCTTTAATTGCTCTTCTTGAATTTGTTTCTGTAGGATGGCTTTTTCGAGTTCATAAGACTGTTCAGCTTTTGCTCTTGCCCGTTCTGTTTCTTCACGTATAGCTGCATCCTTTAAATCTTTTTCTTTTTGCGACTGTGCAATTTCAATTTGACGTTTATATTCTTCTTCTTTTGCTTCTTGATCTGCCTTTGCTCGGTGGATACGTGTTTCTTTGTCACTATCAGCTTCAGCTATTTCAGCTTTTTTACGTACTTCCGCAATACGAGGACGGCCTAAGTTTTCTAAGTAACCATTTTCAGGGTCAGCATCACGTAAGTCAGTAAGTCCTAGTGATGTTATTTTAAATCCCATTTCATCTAATTGTTTTTGGGCGATTTCGGTTACTTGAGCATTGAATGCTTCACGGTCTTCATTAATTTCTTCAACAGTCATTTTAGATAGAATGGCACGAAGGTTCGCGCTTAACACTTCAGCAATCTCTGATTCAATTTCCGATTGTTTTTTCCCTAAGAATTGTTCAGCATAGATGGCGATACCTTTTAATGTATCAGCTACTTTCACCATTGCGACTGCGTCAGCTACGATTGGTACTCCACCACTTGTATATACCTTTGGTGTTGTTAATTTTAGTTGAAATGATGTCAAATCAATTGGTGTTGCCGTTTGATGCATACGTAATAGGTGACCGCCACCTCGAATAATTTTAATCGCTCTTCCTTCATCATCAGTAAAAATATTCTTTTCCTTTTTTGGATCACCTAGCTTTGGGCCGGCAATAATGAGTGCCTGGTTCGATTTAGCTGTCTTATAACGGGTTTTCATAATGAACCACCAAATAACAGCGCCAAGTGCAATTAAAATCAATAATGGTACGAGAAAAATCATAAAACCTATCGCTTCTAGCATACAAATCCCCCCTATAAATCTCGTAACCTTTCATAGAACTAACTTTAACCAATACATGTCGCGACTATGTATTTTAAAAGCTTTCAATATCATTTACGAGCAGGATGAGGAAAAAGTTTCATAAAATGGGGCCTGTCCCCCACTTGTTTGACGTGTTAACGTAGTGGGGGACAGGCCCTATTGTTGAAAGGTTTGTAAGAATTGGAGGATAGCTGGCCCAAGAAGGACGATAAAGAGACTAGGGAAGATAAATAAAACGAGCGGAAAGAGCATTTTAATTGGTGCTTTCATAGCGGCTTCTTCTGCTCTTTGTTTTCTTTGTTCTCTGACATCTTGAGATTGGACTCTTAGTACTTGAACCATTCCGATTCCTAGCTTTTCAGCTTGAAGGATACTACTAATAAATGTATGAATTTCATCTAATACAAGACGTTCACGAATACCAGATAAAGCTTCTCTTCTTGTTTTTCCTAATCGTACCTCCTCTAAGCAGCGGTGAAACTCAGATGATAAAACACCGTCTTTTTTAGCAATAACTTTACTAAGTGCTGAATCAAAGCCTAAGCCTGCTTCTAGACTTACGGTTAATAAGTCAAGCACATCTGGTAATTCTCTTAATGCTTGGTTGTTTCGTTCCTTCACCTTAAGCTTTAAATATAAGTTTGGTACATATAATCCAAACAGACTACTAAAAATGCAAATAACCGTCATCGTTCCAACCGAAAAGTTTAATAGTAAACCATATAAAAAGCTTAATGAGCCAAATAATATAAAGGCACCGATTTGAGTAATGCGATATTCAAATGTTGTCATATTAAATGGATTTCCAGCTTGAAGCAATAATTGTTCAATTTTCGATTCCTTTTCACCAGGTAGTTTTCTTTTTAAGCTTTTTCGAAGACTTTTCCAAATAGGGATTAAAACCCGTTCACGAAATGGAAGGCGTTCCTCATTCTTTTTTTGTTCATTTGTTTTCTTTTGATTTAAGAAAAAGTCCATCCTTCGTTTAACCTGCTCTTTTTTTTCGGCTTTCGTTGCTAAAAGGCCGTAAATCAAAAGAGTGATCGTAAAAAAGAACGTTAAGTAAATCATGGATTACACCTCAATAGTTGTTATCTTTCGAATTAAGACAAAACCGACAATTCCTGAAATAATTCCCGAAACAAGCATTAATAAACCAATAGGATGGTTGAAAAGTGTCCCAATATAATCGGGTTCAATCCAATAAATGACTAGACCTAAAATAATAGGTAATAAGCCGATTACGATTCCTGAAAGCCTTCCTTGAGCGGTTAACGTACTAACCTGTCTTTGAATTTTCGTTCGGTCTCTAATCGTTTCCACAATTTTTTCTAAAACGGTCGCTAAGTTCCCACCTACTTGTCTCTGAATAAGAATAGCTTGGATCATTAAATCAAGATCCGTGCTTGGAACTCGTTCTTTCAAGTGATATAAAGCATCTTCAATACTTACACCATATTGCATTTCTTTTAATACAAGCTCAATTTCTTCTTTAATGGGTGAAGCGGACTCTTCAACTACAGTTTGTAGGCTTTGATTAAAACTAAACCCTGCACGGAGAGAACCGATAATGGTTGTCAACATATCAGGTAACATTTCATTAAAACGTTGAATGCGTTCTTTTTCCTTTCGCTTAACAAGCCACTTCGGAAACATAAATCCGAGAAAAGCACCGATAATGAGATAGAGAAGATGGCCAGTTATTAAGAAAAAAATAGCTCCACCGAAAGCAGTCGATATCCATTGCAATAAAATGTACTCTTCAGGTGTTAAAGGTAAACCAGACCTTTGTAACATTTGATCTAACTTAGAGCTTTTTTCTTTTGTCAGAACACGAGTTCGAATTCGCTGTTTTGTCAGTTGGAGCTGAAGAAGTAAATTGAACTTTTTGGCATCTATTTTTTTGCGGTCGGGTATTTGTAAATATTGCTTCATTCGGCGTTCAAGACGCTTTTCACTTAAAAAAATGGCTTGTAATATCGCTATAAAAAATAGAAATGATGAGAATAAAAAACATATGATAATCACCCATTTCATTCTCACCACTCCTCTCCGTTAATAAAAACACTTGGTGGAATGTAGATTCCGGATTCTTCTAAGCGGTCATAAAATTTAGGGCGAATACCTGTCGGGATGAGATGTCCTAGTACTTTTCCGTCTGGGTCGACACCTTCCTGTTTAAAAGTAAAAATATCTTGTAGGACAATTACATCACCTTCTAATCCTTGAACTTCTGTAATATTGACAATCTTTCGAGAGCCATCCTTTAATCGAGATTGATGAATAATTAAATCAAGTGCACCAGCGATTTGCTCACGAATGGCTTTTACAGGTAAATCAACCCCTGCAAAGAGAACCATTGTTTCTAAACGAGAAATCATGTCCCTTGGACTATTGGAGTGCCCTGTTGCTAATGATCCGTCATGTCCTGTATTCATTGCTTGAAGCATATCGAGCGCTTCAGCTCCACGTACCTCACCAATTACAATACGATCAGGACGCATACGTAATGAGTTTTTCACTAAATCCCGAATGGTAATAGCTCCTTTTCCTTCAACGTTTGGTGGACGTGATTCAAGGGAAACAACATGATCCTGGTGTAGCTGCAGTTCAGCTGCATCTTCAATCGTTACGATCCGTTCATTTTCAGGAATGAAGTTGGATAAAACGTTTAGCGTTGTTGTTTTACCAGATCCTGTTCCACCACTGACAAAGATGTTCAGTCTCGCTTTAACACAAGCCTCTAAAAAAACCGCCATTTCTTCTGTTAACGTCCCAAATCGAATTAAGTCGCTAACTTGGAAAGGGTCTTTTGAAAACTTTCTAATCGTAATTGTTGGACCGTTTAAGGCTAAAGGAGGAATAATAGCATTGACACGCGATCCATCTGGAAGTCTTGCATCAACCATTGGACTACTTTCGTCTATTCTACGGCCGATTGGTGCAACTATTTTTTCAATCACATTCATGACATGTTCATCATCTCGAAACTGGATATCGGTTAATTCAAGCTTTCCATCTCGCTCACAATATACTTGATACGGACCATTTACCATTACCTCTGATACGCGATCATCAAGTAAAAGGGGATTGATCGGTCCAAATCCAGTTAAATCATTTACAAGCTCATCTACTACCTTTTTTCGATCAACCGCTCCTCGAAACGCTTCATTTTCTTTCATAATTTCAAGTGCTGCTGCATCTAACTTTTGGATAATTTCTTCAACATCTTCATCTTTCATCTCGGATAAAATCTTTTTATATAATAGATTCTTTAACTCTTGATGCTTGGATATTTCTTTCTTTTTAGAAGGAGCTTGTTCTTTTTTACGTGTATCTCTAAAAGCTGAAATTAAATCCTTTTGTTCTTTCTTTTGTTCGGGTTGTTGATTGGAAACTTGATCAGTTTCTATAATCTGTTTTTCTTTTATTCTCTCTAAAAGACTCATTCCGTTTTCGCTCCTTTATGTCGTCTAGAACCTAGCATACGAGAAAGTAAAGAAGGAGGCTTTTTGTTGAAAATAGCAATTTCACGACGTGAAGTTAGTCCATCGGCCATTTGAAAGATGGCTTTTGCAATTTCTGTTCTACCATGATTGATAACAAAGGGAATTCCAATATTTAAAGACTGGGATGCAACTTGAAAATCATTTGGAATATAAAAAGGATCTTCAACACCTAATATTTCGGGTATATCGGTTGCTTGAATTACACTTTCCATTGTTGCTCGATTAATAACTATTTTGACTTTGTCCCGAAGTCCTAGAATATCGATTGTTTCTAGAAGTAATTTAGTATTTTTTAATGTCGTCATTTCTAAGTTTGTAACAATTAATAGCTGGTCGGCTTTATCAATTAGCTGTAATGATTTTTCATCTAAACCTAAACCTGTATCCACCATTACATAATCAAAATGGATTAAAAGATGATCGATTACCTTCTGTAAAATTTGTTCTGATACTAAATCAGCAAATTCAGGGCGGGGAGGGGCTGGAAGTACTTTTACACCGCTATCATGGTGGCATAAGTAGCTTAAAATACTATGTTCATCGACTCTGTCAATTTCTTCGGCTATTTCTTTCATAGAAAAGGTAGGATGAAGGTCCAATGCTAGGGCAACGTCTCCAAACTGAAAATCTCCATCCAATAAACAGACACGTATATTTTTCTTGAAAAGTGCCAATCCAAGATTAACGGTTAAGGTAGTTTTTCCAACACCACCTTTAGCACTTAAAACGACAATCATTTCTCCTCTTTTTTTCCCTTGCTGTTCTTCATTCACGACCCTCACCCCATTAGTTATTGTTTCTTTTCAGAAGAAGAGATTTTCGTGTGTAAGGTTAGCTGAATAGAACCTCTTTCACTTGCATTGACTAACTTTACAGCGTCTGCAGGCTTTAATTCGAGTGTAACCGAACTATATTCTACATAAGGCTCTTCTGTTTTCGTTGAATCAACGAGCCTACGTCCTACAGCAAGAACCCGAACATTGGATAATAGCTGTTTACTATCAACACGTGTTTGATTATTTTCTAATTTAATGACTTCACTAAAAATAACATCTACATAATCCTCTGGTTCAATCAGGTTGGAGACGGATTGAACAAAATTCACACCAACGGAAACTGCACGATAGCCTTCCTTTACTTTCTTTGATACAAAGATAGTTTCTTCTTTTTCTGACTGAATGTGATGCTTTAGTAAAACTTCATTTGCTTCAATTTGAGCTGTTGTATATTTTCCTACAGCATCTTCTATTTCATAAATGGTGTGCTCGTGTACAGACATTTTTGGGACTGTAACGATTTGCAGCATGTCTGATGTAATGCGTCGGTTTGGAGGAATGGTTTTAGAAACTGCAACGACATCCACCATATTTTCTTCCATAATGTCTTGTTGATCGAATTTTTTCATATATTGAAAAAATAAGGCGGTAGTAATGATCCCCATTACAATAGCAACGATAAAAATGAGTTTTGATTTCATATGTTCACCTACTCCGTTAGTCGAATCGTGTAAGCTCCTCGATTGACACTGTTTTCTTCTGCAAAACCTGTTCCGGCAAATTTAATAAACATCCCAGTTATGGATGTATCTTTTGTACTCATTGGATCCGTAATATAAAAGTAAGCAAATCCTTTTACTTCTACTTGTTTAAGCTGGTTTTCTGTATGATTATAGGGCTTATACACGGGTATAAGAATAATACGAGAACAATCCCGGTTTTGAATATGATAAGGATCATCTGAACAACCGTTTACACGCTCTTGAATAACTGACCTCGTTTTACCGGAAATATTCCCTGTTTCTGTTTCTAAAATATCTCCTACTTTTAACTCTTCATCATAGCCGTGACGTAAGTTATATTCATAGGTTTTTGCACCAGGAGCACCCAGTGCTAGCACGCCAAAATTTCCGTACTCTACACCTGTTGAATCAACTTTTAGCTTATATTTTTTATAAAGTTCTAAAGGGATGGATTCGTCAATTCCAAGTGGAGCGGCACCAGTAGCACGTCCCATTGTTCGAAGCTCAGCAGCTGCATGAGCGGTTACATCTACTTCATCAAACCCAAAAAGCTGTCCAAATGTAAGTGGCACATTCTTTGTTAAATCGACGGTTACTTTTTGCTCAGGATCAATATCGAGATTAGACATATTTTCTTCTTCATTATGGTAGCGGAGTGTTTGTCGAACAACTTCTTCTACAGCAGCTTCCCCGTTAAACAACTCTTGTGCACCCGATAGAGCCGAAGCATTAGCTACCTTTTGTAAATGACTTTTTGTCATATAGACAAGGCCCCCATCTAAAACGAGACCTGCCATTCCTAGTAATCCAATAAACAAAAAGGCTGTAATCAGTACAATGTTCCCTTCATCTTTTTTTATAAAATAGTTGATTCGTTGTTTCATTATCATTCCACCCGAATGGTTGAATTTGTTGAAATAAGAACAGGAGAAGGGAGAAGATCAGATAAAAATGGAGTATAAAGCTCTAACGGATATTCAAGGGATACTGTTACATAATCTCCTGAATGACGATTTAAATCTGTTGGTGAAATAGAAATATTTAATAGAGAAGAATCCCCTAAGTGAACATAGCTTCTTGCAAATTCGCTCATTTCTTGATCTGTTTTTCCTAGACCTCCTAAACGGACAGTTTCCTGGGTTGCTAAATGTAAGTGTGCATATGCATAAAGAACACGACCAAAGTCAATGATTCCAACAAGAAGTAATAGAAGAATGGGAAGTAAAAGGGCTGTTTCGACTAATGATTGTCCTTTTTCTTCACGAAGCATCACCATATCCCCCCATTCCTAATGAGAGTCATAATGGCACCACCACTAATCGCTACACCGTAAGGATACGTTGTGGCAAGTCTTTCTTTATCCAAAAATAGAGGGAGCTTTAAACCATTTAGCCACCCATATAAGGTATATCCAATCATCCGCCACCTATGGATAAATCCTTTACGAAACATAAGAATAAATAAAGCCATGAGACCTCCAATAAGTGCCATATATAATGCAGTAAAAAGGACAAAGGAAGTGCCCTTCAAAGCACCGATAACCGCAAGAAGCTTTACATCTCCAGCTCCAATCCCACCAAAAAGATAGGGAATGAAAAGAATACTAAACCCAACAAGTAAACCAGAGAAAGAAAACCAAAAACCATCCCAAGTGTTTATCAAAGTATGAAAGATAAGAGCCATAAAGGCAGCAGGAAACGTGACAACATTATAGATTTTTCGATCCCTTAAATCTGTGAAAACACAAATCAATAAAAGAATGATTAATCCGATAGTGACGAAGTCCATAAATCTCCCTCTCTTAAAAAATGAGGCTGTTACATGATGGGGCCAGGCCCCAAAAACAGCCTCATATATTCCTTTGAATTTGTCCGAAACATCTATTATTAAATTGTGGAGGATTGTAGGTCTAAGTTAATAAATTCTATTATTGTCCAGTTGTGCTACCGTTTCCAGTATCGCGACCTGTTACAGCATTCACTACGTTATCAAACATTTGAATAATTTCACCACGAAGAGCAGCAAGAGCACCAACAACTGCTACAGCAATAATTCCTAAAACTAAACCGTACTCTGTCATACCCTGACCCTGTTCATCACGAATAAATGCTTTAATTTTTTCCATTTTAAACACTCCTTTTTCTCATGTTTCAAAAAATAAGCAATGATTTAGCTGGATGTTTAACCGTTTTACACTTCCAGCAGGTAGTTCCACAACCGATTGCGCTTTTTTATGAAAAGTTCCTATTTTATAAGGGGGAATTTGTTCATCCATTCCGATTACAACATTTTGTTCGTCTAAATAAAGGACATCAATAGGGTAGTTCATAAAAAACGTATGAATGGAACGGCAGGGCTTTATGTGGAGGGCATCTCCTAAACAAAACGACTTTGTAAACATGAGTCCACACAGTCGATTGAAGAAAGAATAGGCAGTCCGTACATCATAGGCAATAATATCACCAGTCGTTTCGTTTAAGAGCTTCACCATTTTCACCTCCTTGTTGGCCCAAAATAAAAAAACCCGCCTAATCCGAAAGGCAGGGAGTGAAATAGATGGAAGAAGGGTGATTTAGTTTAAATGTCCCATCTAATAGATTTTACAACCCTGATCTTTCGGTAACTGGCTGGCATAGCACATTTGTGCCTTAGCCCCTATAGCTTTGCGTCACTAGCTTTCGCTAGCTTTGCCTTTATCGAGATTCAGTGGGTTGTTCCGACTGATCTCACTTTCATTCTATAGAAATTCAAACTTCGACAACAACCGACGAAATGTTTATTTTTCTTAAATGAAAATTAATAGAAGTTCCCTATAAAACTTTCATTTAAATATAACTATTGTCATTTGTTCTGTTTTTATATTGATATACTTTAATTGTGGTTTGAATCCCTATTTTTAGCTATATTTTATTTTTTAAATATAATATTACCTAAATGTTTCGTTTAACAGTGCACAAACTTATAGGTACAATTAGATGTGAAATGGGGAGAAAAGTAAATTTTATATGAGTGTAGACGTGTAGAGGGTAATATTTAATAGTTCGTTTTGACTGATTTGATGAGAAATATTATTTTGTAAAAAAGCCGTTTTTTCCTTAAAGTTCCTCTGTTAAGGGATTTTTTCACTAAGTCAATCTCCTCCTTCCACTTCATCAACAAAATTCATGTCAAAAAATCGGCTATACCATCTTCTCGAACAGTTGGTTTACGGCCTGAAATATGTAACCTTTTTCATTATTTACAATTAATTGGGGGAATTCGAATTATTTATTAAGGAGAATTTTGGAGTGTGAAAAAATCCATATATATTGTAATTTTTATGGAATACTCTTAGAAATTAGGCTAAAATCGTTATTTCTAAAATTTAGATGAAACGTTTAAGCTTGTCCCCTACTTGTTTCACGTATTAACGTGATGGGGGAAAGGCCCCATGTATCTATTTTTCTTCCGTCTCTTCTAATATTTGCCCAAGCATTGAGATAACTGCACCGACTGCTTGTATCCAGCTCCCGATTACGTTTAGAGATTGGTTTGTACCACTTCCGTTCAGCATCAATGTTGACTGGTTGTTTTTTAGCTCATCAATTCCACTCAGTGCTTGAAGGGAGTTTCCTATTGATTGTAATAGGTTTCCGATAATATTGTAGAACTGACCTGCTACAGTCCTATCTTTAAATTCATCCCCTAATGCTGTCGCTGCACCTAGAGCTTGAAGCCAGTTTCCCGTAATAACTAGCTTTTGTTGTGTTTTTTCTTCAAAATGAATGACAATTCCTGAAATAACAGTTGAATTTCCAATGGCTTGTATTTCATTTCCGATTTTTTCAAGGGATATTCTCTGTTGCCCATCTGCTATAAGGGCATTTCCAGTTGCCTGAAGAACATTACCAATTAAATTTAAGTCTTCACTACTTTCACCTTCCATTATGGAAGATGTACTACCAATCGCAGATAATACTGTACCAATGGCTTGAATGACCGATCCAAGAATTTCCTTAAGTTGGTTATCCATAACTAACACCTATCATTTTTCTTTATAATATGTTATTCAAAAGAAAGCTTAAAAGATTGGATAAGGAGAATAAACCTCTGTTTTATAAAATAAATCAATATAAAATATTCCATTTATTAATGCATTATTGCATTTTCATCATGTAAAATTGAATTAACTGAAAATTCCCTTTTTTCTGTTCTTTAAATGCATTAAAAAATGCATTTCTGCATTATATATAGAAATAAAGCCTATAAAAATAGGCGTTTCATTTTGGCACAGAAATTGCAACAGTATTTAAGTACAGAAAGGAGGGAGCAAAAATTAAGTAAGGGTGTGGATATAAATGACTGCAGTTAATCAGTCCATGATGACTCATTCGCCAATTGGTATGGTGGTCTTTGACGACAAGGGGGATGTCGTTACTTATAACCTAACAGCGCTATCAATACTTAAATTGGATAAACCGGTGGAAAGTATCAAACAATTTTCAGACCAAATTCAAAGGTCTTTTCATGAAGTATTACAAAAGGAAGAATTAGAATTTCGTTCAGGTTCACTTAGAATTTGGCTACGTTGTTATTTTGAAGACAATCAAAAACAAATATTGCTCACAATATGCCAAGACCCGGAATATTTCGAGCTTGAAAAAATTATTCTTGAATCATTTGATGAAATTCTCGTAACAGATGAACAAGGGACAATCACGAAAATTAGTTCAAGGTGTAAAGAGCTTTATGGATTAAGCGCAGAGGATTTAATCGGAAAAAACACAAAAGAGCTTGAAGAAAAAGGCATTTTCACACCATCACTAACACCGAAAGTGCTAGAACGTAAGGAAAAAGTATCAAGTATTCAAATGACATGTACAGGAAAAAAACTATATGTCATTGGAAATCCGATTTTTGATGAAGACGGAAACTTATATCGAATTATTTTCAACTCAAGAGAAGTTTCTGAAATTGAGGCATTAGAAAGTCGTCTTTATGAAACAGAAGCATTACTAGACCAATATAAAAAAGAACTAAAACATTTAAAACAGATCGTTTCAGATCAAAAGGATATTGTTTACAAGTCCAAATCTATGAAGCAAGTCTATGAACTAGCAGAAAAAGTAGCTCAAGTAGATTCAACTGTCCTAATTGTTGGTGAAACCGGGGTTGGAAAAGGGATGATGGCCCGTTACATACACCAAGAAAGTAGTCGAAAAGATTATAAAATGATTGAAATTAATTGTGGTGCCATTCCTGAAAACTTAATTGAATCTGAGCTGTTTGGATATGAAGGTGGTGCTTTTACAGGTGCTCAAAAGGAAGGAAAGAAAGGAGTTATTGAACTAGCAGAAGGTGGAACTCTTTTCTTAGATGAAGTAGGGGAGCTTCCACTACATGTACAAGTAAAACTACTTCAGTTTTTACAGGATAAAAAATTTAGACGTGTAGGCGGTAGGGAATTCGTTCAAGTGGATACGAGAATAATAGCAGCAACAAATCAAGATTTAACAAAGCTCGTTAAGGAAAAGAAATTCAGGGAAGATCTTTATTATCGACTAAATGTAATTCCTATCTCTATCCCACCGCTTCGGCATCGAAAGGAAGATATCCCTGTTTTAGCAGACTATCTATTAACTCGATTGAATGCTAAATACGATTTGAATAAAAAAATGGAACAAGAGGTTTATCAAACTTTTATGAAATATAGCTGGCCTGGTAACGTACGGGAGCTCGAAAATTTAATAGAGCGCTTATTTGTTACAAGTGAAGGAAAGAGAATTACATGTGAGGATTTACCTCCACACCTAAAAGAAGAACAAAATACAAAGAATGGTTTAGTTGTAAAGGATATATATCCATTAAAGCAAGCAGTAGAAGAAGTGGAAAAACAGTTAATTTCAATGGCCTATCAAACTTATAAAAATACCTATAAATGTGCAGAGGTTTTAGAAGTTAATCAATCTACAATTGTCCGAAAAATGAAAAAATATTCTTTTATACCAGGAGGAAGTAGTCATGACCATTACTAACCAAATCGATGTAAGTGAAAAATCTAAAAAATGGCATGAAAGAAGAAATGAAGCTGTTCCAAGAGGACCATATAATATTACTTCTGTATATGCGGAATATGGAAGAGGAGCCATTATTAAAGATGTTGATGGAAACGCCTACATTGACTTTGCAGGTGGAATTGGTGTTCAAAATGTGGGGCATTGTCATCCTAAAGTTGTACAAGCAGTTAAAGAACAAGCGGAGAAGCTTATACATCCATGCTTTCATGTAACTCCTTATGATTCTTATGTAGAACTGGCAGAACAACTTAATGAGTTAACACCTGGTGATTTTAAAAAGAAAACCATGTTTGCCAATAGTGGAGCTGAAGCGGTAGAAAATGCAGTCAAAATTGCGCGAAAGTATACGGGGAAATCTGGGATTTTATCATTTGAACGTGGGTATCACGGAAGGACTTTGTTAACGATGTCGTTAACTAGTAAAGTTAAACCTTATAAACATGGGTTTGGACCATTTGCTCCATCTGTTTATAAATTACCTTATCCATACTACTATCGTGCTCCAGAAGGAATGACTAAAGACCAAATGGATGAAGTTTTACTTCAATCCATTCGTGATTTCTTTATTAATACGGCTTCAGCTGATGAAGTAGGAGCTGTCATTTTAGAGCCAATCCAAGGAGAAGGTGGATTTATCGTTCCATCTAAAACATTTGTCAAAGGATTAAAGGAAATTTGTGAAGAAAACGATATTTTGTTTATTGCTGATGAAATTCAAACAGGATTTGCTAGAACAGGAAAGTGGTTTGCGATTGAAAATTTTGAGGTTGAACCAGACATCATAACAATGTCTAAATCAATTGCTGCAGGTATGCCGTTAAGTGCCATAACAGGTCGAGCTGAAATAATGGATGCTTCACTTCCAGGACAATTAGGTGGAACATTTGGAGGAAGTCCGATTTCATGTAAAGCAGGCTTAGCTGTCATCGATATCATTAAAGATGAAAAGCTAATTGAGCGTGCGAGAGTAATTGGAAAACGAATGAATCACTTCTTTACGGAATTAAAAGAACAAATCCCACTTATTGGAGATGTCCGAGGAATTGGGGCGATGCAGGCAATTGAGCTTGTAAAAGACCAAAAAACAAAAGAGCCAGCAAAAGAGGAAACAGCGGAAATAGTTGCTGAATGCAATAAACAAGGATTACTAACCTTAAGTGCTGGAATATATGGAAACGTTCTTCGCTTCTTACCACCACTAGTGATTAAGCATGATGAATTAGAAGCAGGGCTTGAAACGTTGAGAAATGTAATCGAAAGGACATATAGAAAATATTTATAGGGGGATGTCAATGACAAACAAACATCATACATTCAATAAAGTATTATCACAGTTTGATATTTTAGCTTTAGCTTTTGGTGCGATGATTGGATGGGGATGGGTTGTATTATCAGGTTCCTGGGTGTCAACAGCAGGCACCCTAGGAGCCATCATGGCCTTTTTATTAGGGGGTATAGCAGTTGTTTTTATTGGGCTTGTCTATTCAGAATTAACAACTGCTATGCCTAAAGTAGGTGGCGAGCATGTCTTTGTTGAGCGGGCGATGGGTGAGAAGTGGGCATTTGTCGCCTCTTGGTCCATTGCCCTTGGATATATTTCAGTTGTTGCATTTGAGGCAGTCGCTTTACCAACCGTCGTGGAATACTTATTTCCAGATTACAAAGTGGGCTTTATGTGGTCCATTGCTGGTTATGATGTTTATTTCTCTTGGATGGCACTAGGTGTCATAGGTGCTTTTATTATCATGCTTTTAAATATGTTTGGTGTAAAAACGGCTGCAACCTTTCAATTTATCGTTACAATTTTATTAGTTCTTGTCGGTCTTTCACTTTTATCTGGATCTGTGGTTACCGAAGCACCTTCTAACCCAGCTCCACTTTTTAAAGATGGCTGGGGTGGTATTTTAATGGTTTTAATTATGACACCTTTTATGTTTGTCGGCTTTGATGTTATACCACAAGCAGCGGAAGAGATTGATTTACCTCATAGAAAGATAGGGAAAGTTCTGATTCTTTCAGTCGTGATGGCTGTTATATGGTATATTGGAATGATTTTTGCTGTTGGTTATAGCTTAAGTCAAGAACAGCTAAGCGAAACATCTTTAGCAACAGCGGATGCTATGGGAGCGATTTTTAATAGTTCACTAGCTAGTAAGATTCTCATTATCGCTGGAATTGGCGGAATTCTAACGAGCTGGAACTCATTTTTAATTGGCGGAAGTCGTGTCCTTTATGTAATGGCGAATTCCGGAATGCTTCCAGCTTGGCTTGGGAAACTACACCCGAAATATAAAACACCTGCCAATGCAATTTTGTGTATCGGTGTATTGTCTATGATTGCTCCATTATTTGGGAGACAAATGCTCGTCTGGCTTGTAGATGCAGGAGGATTAAGTATTGTCATTACTTATACATTAGTAGCGATTTCTTTTCTAATATTACGGAAAAAAGAACCAACGATGAATCGTCCATTTCGCGCAGGGAAAAGTTCAATGATTGGATGGCTTGCTGTTTTACTAAGTCTAGGACTTGCTACACTTTATATGCCCGGAATGCCATCGGCCCTCATTTGGCCATTTGAATGGGTGATATTTGGTGGATGGTGGCTAATTGGAATATTCTTTGTCATCAGGATGAAAAAGCAATCCTTTAACAGTGTATATGATATGAATCAGAAAGCAGTTGATGAGTAAGGAGGAGAAGCAATTGAATAACCTCATTTTAAACTATATTAATGGTGAATGGATTCCTGCAAAAAATGGAGACGTAATCGAAAGAGTAAACCCTGCCAATACAAATGAGGTAGTTGGCATGATTCAAAGTTCACAAAAAGAAGATGTCCATTTAGCGGTACAAGCAGCGAAAAAAGCTTACAAAACGTGGTCAAGGATATCTTCAGTCAATCGCGGTCAATATTTAGAGAAAGCAGCGGTGTTGTTAGAAAAAAGAGCGGATGAAATAGCGGGAACGGCAACAAAGGAAATGGGAAAAATTTTTTCAGAAACAAAAGGAGAAGTTATAAGGGGAGCGGCAATTCTAAGGTATTATGCACAGGAAGGAATGCGACAACAAGGTGAAGTTCTGCCTTCCGCAAGTAATGAAAAATTGTTGTTTACAAAACGGGTTCCACTTGGAGTGGTAGGGGTTATTTCACCATGGAATTTCCCTATTGCTATTCCTATTTGGAAGATCGCACCTGCTTTAGTTTACGGAAATACTGTCGTTTTTAAGCCTGCAGAAGAAACAGGCATTACTGCAGCTAAAATTGTAGAGGTTTTTTCTGAAGCTGGTCTCCCGGAAGGAGTTTTAAATTTAGTGAATGGGAATGGACCAGTTGTGGGGAATGCATTAGTAGAGCATCATGATGTTTGTGCCATTACATTTACAGGTTCAAATGGAGTTGGAAGAGAAATTGCTCAAAAAGCCGCAAAAAGAGGAGCTAAATATCAATTAGAGCTAGGTGGGAAAAATCCAGCTATTGTATTAGAAGACGCAGATCTTGAGCTTGCTACTGACTTAATCGTAGCTGGTGCGATGAAGCAAACAGGACAAAGATGTACAGCAACGAGTCGAGTTTATATTCATGAACAAGTGTATGAACCATTTAAAGAACGTCTTCTAGAAAAGATTCATTCTCTAAAAATTGGTGAAGGAATGGACCCTGAAGTACAAATGGGACCTGTTGCATCAAAAAAACAATATGAGAAAATTATCAGCTATATACAAAAAGGGATAGAAGAAGGGGCATCCCTTTTAATTGGCGAAAAAGATCCAACTTTTCATCATGGATACTATATAAAACCAGCTGTATTTGAAAATGTGACACAGGATATGACAATTGCTCGAGAAGAAATTTTTGGTCCTGTTCTTTGTTTATTTAAAGTGAAAAATTATGAAGAAGCGATTCAAAAAGCAAACGACACAAATTTTGGATTAAGTGCTGCTCTCTTTACGAGAAACCTCGGAAGAACCTTTCAGTTTATGGACGATATTGAAGCTGGATTAATCCAAATTAATGGTGAAACAGGTGGGGCAGAGCCTCAAGCACCGTTTGGCGGAATGAAGGATTCCAGTTCATATTCCAGAGAACAAGGACAAGCAGCAAAGGAGTTCTTTACGACCTTCAAAACCATTACCGTTTTACCTGTACAATAAAAAAAGTATACAAAAAATTAAAAATATTGTTGAAATTAATGTGAATCATCGTTATAATAAAACTACAAGAAAACACTTCCAGAAAGTACCCCTTTCAGGATCAGTGTTATCATTTTCTAATTCAATTGTAAATATGTAATTAAACTGCCTGAATCTATGTGACTCCAAGTCGCATTGGAGCGTTTAAGTAGATTTGAGCCAGTTATACTGTTTCATTACAGACAGTATAGCTGGCTCTTTTTAGTTTTTAGCGGCGCCGCGACGAATATGAAAGAACATGAAAACAAAGGGGAGGAAATAAATATGAGTATTATCGAAGCGAATTTAACAAATATTTCTCAAAAATATGATGGGTTTGAAGTTAAACCACATCCACAAAGTAGTCGGATGTACCATATTGAATTTGATAAAGGTGTTGTTTCTACGTTTTTTGAAAAAGCAAAAGGGGTTGAGCCACAAAATTTAGAATATGTGCCATATATGAGATTTATTGTAGCGGATTATTTAAAACAACTTGTTGACCCACAGTTTGTAGATGTGATTCGAAGCATACTTCATGATCGGAATACAGGAGCCTTTACCATTGGGGTTCAAGGAGAAGCGCATCATACAGATGATTATGTCGTTTTCTCAACAGCTTTAACACACCTTGTAGGAATTCCAAACTTTGATGCGATGAGTGGGAAATATTATGCACGTTTCACAGTAAAGCATACGGATAATAGTGATTCTTATCTTCGTCAGGCATATCGGTTATTCACGTTCCATACAGATGGAACCTTTGTTGACGAACCAACTGATTGGCTACTTATGATGAAAATGGCTGAAGAAAATGCTGTAGGAGGCGAATCTCGTTTGCTCCATTTAGATGATTGGGAAGAGCTCGATAAATTCCGCAATCATCCTCTTGCCTCATATAAATTTACGTATAAAGCACCTGCAAGTAAAAATGTTACAAAAGAAGTCCAACGAGAAACATTTTATGATGTAAACAACAAACCATGCATTTGCTTTATCGACCAATTTGTATACCCAGAAACAATTGAACAGGCAAATTATTTAAAAAATCTTTCTGAGTCTTTAGAAAATGACAAGAGTGTAATCGAATTAAAATTACCAGTCGGAGATTTAATTATGTTGAACAACACGTTCTGGCTGCATGGAAGAGCTCCATTTGAAGTAAATCCTGATTTACATCGTGAGCTACTTCGTCAACGTGGTGTATTTGCTAAACAATAATAGGCTAAAAGAGAGGTTGGCTATTGTGGTCAACCTCTTAGGGGGTTTTTACAATGTATGATTTTATTATTGTCGGTGGAGGAATTGTTGGCCTCTCAGTAGGGATGGCAATCTATGAAAAGTATCCAAAATCTAAAGTGCTTATTTTAGAAAAGGAAAAAGAGTGGGCTTCCCATCAAACAGGTCATAACAGTGGTGTTATTCATTCTGGTATTTATTATAAACCTGGAAGCTATAAAGCCCGATTTGCTCGGCAAGGAAGTCAATCGATGGTTGCTTTTTGTCAAAAGCATGGGATTGACCATGAAATCTGTGGAAAAGTAATTGTGGCAACAAAAGAAAGTGAATTACCACTTTTAAACAATTTGTATGAAAGAGGTTTAAAAAACCAATTAAAGATTCGAAAAATATTAGCAGAAGAGCTTCAAGAAATTGAACCTCATGTAAACGGATTAGCTGCTATTCACGTTCCGATGGCTGGAATTGTAAACTATAAGCAAGTGAGTGAAAAATTTGCAGAAATCATTAAAAATAATGGTGGCGAACTTTGTTTAAATACTAAGGTGACACATATTACTGAAGGAGTTGAAGGGGTAGAGGTTGAAACGAACAATGGAACGTTTAAAGGTCGTTTGTTAATAAATTGTGCAGGTCTACATAGTGACCGTATTGCAAAGCTAACGGGTTATAAAATTGATATGAAAATTGTTCCGTTTCGAGGAGAATATTATATGCTAAAGCCAGAAAAACGGTTTTTAGTCAAAAATTTAATTTATCCAGTTCCAAACCCTCAATTCCCGTTTCTCGGTGTTCACTTTACAAGAATGATAGACGGACGAGTAGAAGCAGGTCCGAATGCTGTTTTAAGCTTTAAACGAGAAGGGTATAAAAAGACGGACTTTGATTTAAAAGATTTTGTAGAAACGATGACTTATAAAGGATTTTGGAAACTAGCTAGTAAATATATGAAAGAGGGCCTTGAGGAAATGGCTCGGTCTTGGAGTAAGGCAAGATTTGTAGAGAGTCTACAAGAACTCATTCCGGAAATTCAAGAAGATGACTTAGAGGCTGCCCCTGCAGGTGTGAGAGCTCAAGCTTTAAAACAAAATGGAGAGCTAGTAGATGATTTTCATATCATTCCTGGGAAGAAAAGTGTCCATGTTTGTAATGCACCTTCACCAGCAGCAACAGCATCGATTCAAATTGGAAAAGAAGTGGTGGGTCGATTAGAAAATTATGTGCCTTCCTTAGCAAAATCAATTTCATAGATTAATTTCAGACTGCCAGCAAACACTTGCATTCTTTGTTACATCACCCGAATCGAGCTTTATTACCTACTTAATGTGACTCGGCTCCTCATCGGGTTCGCGCCTCGAGACATGAGTTTTCATTCAGTCTGATAAACCGTCAAAATTAGACTTTGTCTACAAACTGAAACCAATTTCATAAATTGAAGTCATTAGTTTTTCTAATTATTGAAATAATTTGATAAAATAATATGATGAAAAGCAAGAAAACGATGGGGGGCACGGTAAATGGGAAACTTGTTGTTTTTAGCTGGACATGCAAGATTACCACAAGGAATGGCAGCAAGAAGCATGTACGAAACATTAACTATTACTGTTGAAATTGACCGTAAATACGGTGTGATCGTAGATGCATCATGTACGTTAGCGACTGAACACGGACGGGATTTTATTGGGAAGCTCCTAAAAGGAATCAGCTTAAAAGATGGAATTGATGAACCTGTCCGAATTCTTCAAGAAAACTATAAAGGTAAAGGTGCAAACGCCCTAGTTGCTGCAATGAAAGATTTATATTCACATTATGAACAAATGACAGAAAAGTAAAAGAACCATCGAGATAGGATGGTTCTTTTTGTATGGAGGATAAAATGCCGCAACTGAAAAATAAAAAACTTCAACCCTTAAACATCAAATAACCAAAAGAAACCCTATTTTTTCTTCTCCATAATCATAATAGAAGATGTAACACTCGCAACCTCTTTATCATTTTGCTTTAAAACAGACGACACGTAACTAATGGTGCGGCCAAATTTTTCAACGTTCGTTTCAATTAATACTTCACCAGGAAAAGTTGGACGATGAAAAGTTGTATGTAGATTAATAGAGGCGAAGGTTTGGTCGTTTGTTAGCTTGGAAGTAATTGCATAAGCCATCATAATGTCAGCGGCTGCTGCAACAAAGCCTCCCATAATAACTCCATTTCCATTTAAAAGATGATCTTTAATAGTCCAAATACCTTTAGAATACCCGTCTTTTGCCTCTAACACTTTAACGCCAAGTGTCGTATCACATGCCGGTGGATTGCTTAAACCATCAATCACTTCATGAAGATTTACGGTTTTCATGATAAACCTCCTCAATTGAGGGGGAACTGTCTCAAAACCAAAGGATCAGACCCCACAACCCAATATATAGCTTTTAATTAAGTGTTAAATAGCTATATATTGGTTTAGATATGTGGGGTCAGACCCTTATGAGACAGTCCCCCGCCCCTTCTATCATTAATTCTCAAGTAAAGTCCATTTACCGTCTTTTACGACAGCCATGACAAGGCTTCCAGCTTCAAGTCCGTTGTGATCGGTTTCGGTGAAGTTGTATACGCCAGTTGCGCCTACCCAGTCTTTAATGTTGTTTTCTAAGTAATCACGAATGGATTCACGATCTGTTGCACCATTTTTTAATGCTTCAATAACGAGCATTAAATTGTCATGTCCATAAGAGCCGAAGTTTGTTGGTTCACTATTATATTTTTCGGTATAGTCTTTATAGAAAGTAGAGATCACTTCATATTGAATATCGTCTTGTGGAATTTGCTCTGGGAACAGTAATTTACCTGTTGGAATAACAACTCCTTCAGCTGCTTCTCCAGCTAAGTTAATAAAGTTTTGGTTGGCAATTCCGTGACTTCCGATAATCGGTAAGTCGACACCTAATTCACGAACGTTTTTCGCGATAACAGCAGGGCCAGGGTTTGTACCCCAAACGACAATTGCTTCAGCATTTGCACTATTAATCTTTGTTACTTGAGCACTCATATCTGGGTCTTGAGTGTTATAGCTTTCTTTTGCCACAATTTCGATACCATATTCACCAGCTAATTTTTCTAATTGCTCTAAACCACTTGTACCAAAAGCGTTTGAGTCATTAATAACTCCAATTTTACTAATTCCTTGTTGATTTAAATACATATAAATTCTTTCAACGGCATGAACGTCTGAATGTGGAGTTTTAAATACCCATTTTGATTCTTCTGCAGGCTCAACAATGTGAATACTTGCTGCTGCTGAAATCATTGGAACCTGTTGTTGCATCGCAATACCTTTCATTGCAAGGCTCGGGCCACTACCTGAAGACCCTAATACTACAAGGACATTTTCATCATTAATTAAACGGTTCATTTCTTGTGTCGCTTTTTCCTGACTAGATTCATCGTCAGCCATCACGATTTTTAATGGAACACCGTTAATACCGCCTTCTGCATTAATTTTTTCTTCAATTAATTTAGTCGCATTCCATTCAGGTTCACCAAGCGGACTATTTGGACCAGTTTTTGAATAAATGACTCCAATTTTATATTCCTTTGGATCTTCAGAGCTAGATGAATCATCACTATTTCCAGAACATGCTGCTAAAACTAACACCATCATCGTGATTAAAAGTAGAAATTTTTTCATTCATGTTTCCCCCTTTTATTATTAACTCACTGAATGACCTAAATATGCTTCCTTGACTTCAGGGTCATTGAGTAGGTCTTGTGAGCTTCCCCCTTTAACAATTTCGCCGTGAGAAAGGACGTAACCGCGATCGGCAACTTTTAGTGATGCCACAACGTTTTGTTCAATTAATAATACCGTTGTGCCAAATTGGTCCCGTAATTCACGGACAAGTTCAAGTACATCTTTTGCAATAAGTGGAGCAAGGCCTAGTGATGGTTCATCTAATAGTAATAATTCAGGGTCAGCCATTACTCCTCGAGCAATCGCCAGCATTTGCTGTTGCCCCCCAGATAAAGTTCCTCCTAGCTGATTTTCTCTTTCTTTTAAGATGGGAAATAATTCAAAAACGCGTTCTAATTTTTCTTCAATATCCTTCTTTTTTGATTTTTTTCGATGGTGATAAGCACCTAAATATAGGTTCTCTTTTACTGTTAATGTAGAAAAAATTTGTCGATGCTCAGGGACATGTATGAGATGCTTTTCCACAATTTTTTCTGCTTCTAGTCCTGTAATATTTTCCCCATTGTAAATAATTTCACCGTTATTTGGCTTTAAGAGTCCGGAAACCGCTTTCAATAAAGTCGTTTTTCCAGCTCCATTAGCACCAAGAAGAGCGACTATTTCCCCTTTTTCAATAGAAAAAGATACATCTCTTAAAGCTTGTATTGGCCCATAGCTAACGGATAAATGATCGATTTTCATTACATGTTCCCCGCTCATGACCCAATCACCCCCTCATTTCTCTCATCTATTTCAGTGCCTAAGTAGGCAGTGATAACAGCTTCATTTGTTTGAATTTCTTTTGGTGTTCCTTCGGCAATTTTAATGCCTTGATCAAGAACAATAATTTTGTCACAAATACTCATGACAAGATCCATATCATGTTCAACAACAAAAACGGTCACACCCGAATCTCGTATTCTTTCGATTAATTCACTCATCTCTTGTGTTTCCTTATGATTTAGACCTGCTGCAATTTCATCAAGTAATAATAGTTTTGGTTTCGTTGCTAAAGCCCTGGCTAATTCAAGAAGACGTAATTTCCCTAAAGCTAAGCTACCTGCTTGATGGTCATATAACGAATCAAGACCTACAAACTCTAAATATTTCATTGCTTCTTCATATATCACTTTTTCTTCTTTTCTCGAACTAGGTAGTAAAAATGCTGCACTTAATAGATTTGTTTTCGTTTGAATATGCTGACCAACCATGACATTTTCAATAACCGTCATATTTTTAAAGACTTGTAGGTTTTGGAATGTTCGAGAAATCCCTAATGGTGCAACCTTATAGGCTGGTAGTTGGTCAATTCTTTTATCTAAAAATCGAATTTCCCCAGATGTTGGTGGAAAAATAGATGAAATCATATTAAACATTGTGCTTTTTCCAGCACCATTTGGACCGATTAAGCCAACAATTTGATTTTCTTCTACTGTAAAAGAAACATCTTGGTTGGCTACAACCCCCCCGAATTGCTTCGTAACAGATTTAACTTCTAACAATTTTCTCACCTCACAATCGTGTTAAACTTCTTTTTGCTGAACACTTTTTCCAACTTTTTTAATTTGAACATTTCGAATTTGATCAACAATTGTCGGGAATAGCCCGCGTGGTAAGAAAATGACAACGAGCATTAAAATCAATCCAAAAATGACATGCTCAAAATCACTCGTAATAAAAGGGAAATGTTCTCCAAGATAGTGGATAAAAATGCTAACAATCTTAATTAATATCGTTCCAATGACGGCTCCCCAAATGCTTCTGCTCCCACCTAATACAACGATCGTTAAAAACATAATCGACGCATCAAGCGTAAAGGATGCAGGTGAAATACTATAGCTCATATGGGCAAAAAGCCATCCAGCAAGCCCAGCAAACATAGCACTTAAAACAAATATTTGCATTTTATATTTACCAGTGTTGACTCCCATAGATCCTGCTGCAATTTCACTATCATGTATGGACCTTAAAGCTCGTCCAACCCGAGAATGAACGATGTTTAATGAAAGAATTAATACAATAAGCGCAAATGTCCATACGAGATAGTAGTAAGATGTTCCTTGAGTGAAGGTATACCCAAATAAATCAATTTGGGGAACACCATAGAATCCAGAAGCTCCTTTTGTTACATCTCGCCATTCAACGAGCAATGTATGAATGATAATTCCTAGTGCAAGGGTCGCCATTGCTAAGTAATAGCCGCTTAATCTAGCCATTGTATACCCTGTAATATAGGCAATGATGGCAGGGAAAAGAATAGAAAATATTAAACTAATCCAAGGATTAAATCCTAATGATGTTGTTAAAACGGCTGTCGTATAAGCACCGATTCCATAAAAGGCAGCTTGTCCGAGCGATATTTGTCCTGCATATCCCATTAAAAGTCCGAGTCCGATGGCAACGATTGAATAAATTCCAGCAAATGTAGCATGTGTTAAGTAAAAAGATTTTGTAACAATTAGTGGAAAAATGAGAATGATGAGGGAGAAAATGAGTACTCCTTTCCACTTTGTTTGTTGAACTCCTTGTAATTTCATCATAGCCCTCCTTTACCAACGCTTTTTTCACCTAAAATGCCACTAGGACGAATTAATAGGAGGAGTAAAATTGCACCAAACGTAATCGCATCCTTCATACCTGAACTAATATATCCTGCACCAAAGGATTCTAAAAAGCCAATTAACAGTCCTCCGATAACAGCACCAGGAGCACTTCCTAATCCACCTAAAATCGCGGCTGAAAATCCTTTCACACCTAACATGATTCCGACATCATAAGCTGGAAACATAATCGGTGCAATTGCAAGTCCAGCTAAAGCACCAAGTGCAGCACTTAATGTGAATGAAAACGCTGACATTTTTTTCGGGCGAATCCCCATTAATCTTGCTGCTAAAGGATTAACAGAACATGCTTGGAAGGCTTTCCCTAAAATAGTTTTATCAATCAAAATGTAAAGAAATATAACGACAAGAAGCATTATGAGAATAACCCAAATTCCTTGAGGTGTTGTGGTTGCACCTGCAATTGTAATCGGATCATTATTTGTAAATGGCTCGATACGTACTTGGTCTTTTCCCCAAATGACACTAGCAATCCCACGAATAAAAATAGCTGCTCCTATTGTTAGAATAATTAAGCTAATGGCATCAGCTTCTTTTGCTCTTCTGACGAGTGTATATTCCATTAAAGATCCAATGATCATAACGATGGTAATCGTGACGAAAAAAGAAACCCAGTATGGTAATCCAGCAGTTATGAGGGAATACATCACCATCCCACCTAGCATGACAAATTCCCCTTGTGCAAGATTAATAACTTTCGTCACACTGTAAATGGTGACAAATCCGAGAGCAACAATCGCATAAATACTTCCGATCGTTAGTCCGGTTAACGAAAATTGAAGAAAATCTCCCATTTGAAGTCCCCCTTAAGCAGTTGTTTAAAATAAATGAGTATGGATTATTCGGAATATTTTGAATTCTAACCCCCTAAAGACTAAATCATTACAATTAATTGATATAACGAATACTAAACGATATATCGCAAAGTCATTATATTCTTTAGATTGAATTTAGCACAGAGGATGTCTTTTGTAAATACCAATATTCAGAATATTGTCGGTTTTTAGAATAGTTTGTTATGTTTTGCGTAATTCGGGGCTTTCCAAAAGTACGGCCCTTTTCATAGTAAATTAAATTTTATTTCGGTGGCAGACGCTTTCCGCTTCAAGTGTACAAACGATTCTATAAATCAACATCCACTATTAAAAAGATTTTAATAAAAAAGAACATTGCGCATCATTTGCGTAACGTTCTATTCGAAATATTGCAAAATAGATTTCATGGAGCATTTCTAGATGTAAGTCTCTATTTTCTATATTTATTTGTCTTGAATAAATAATTGAGATTTTCGGTAAACAATTCCTTCCATTGTAGCTAATAGCTCGTCACTATTTTCTACATGAATTTGATACCAAGCAAGCTTAGCATTTCTTTTTTGCTCTGTCGCAGTTGCTTTAATAGTAGAACCTAAAATTCCAGGACTCATAAATTGAGTAGTAGTCGTAATTCCTACCGCTGTTTTTCCATAGGAGTTACTTGCCGCCGCAAAAACATAATCGGCCAAGGCAAAAATGACAGCACCATGAGCAGTACCATGAGAATTTAACATGTGATCTTTAATCGTAAGTTCCGCTTGAGCATAACCTTCTTTTAATTCTGTCAATTGAATCCCTAAAAAATTAGCATAAGGGTCTTCTTTTAACTTTTTCAAAATTTCCTCGTAATGTGTTTGATGTAATTGTTTTTCGTCTAAATTTCTCATCATCCATCTCCTTAAAAAATATAATAGAAAGAACTGATTTCGTTTCGTTGATGTCATAATTTTAGATTTTTAAAAAATCAGAATTAATGAAAAATTAACATAATTTATTTTCTCTGTAAATAGCAGAATAGACACTTGAATATATTGGAATTATTGGCTTTTATAGATAAACAGAAAAACAAATGCTACTATTAAAAATTTTCAGAATATACTGTTGACATACTTTTTTGCGAATTATATATTAATTACATAACGTTCGTTATGAAAACGTTGAAAATTCGTTATACACAATTAAGGGAGATGGGGGGATTTCCTTGATTTTCAACAGAGAAATGGAAGCGATTACACCTGAGGTAAAGGAAAAGATTCAGTTAGAACGCCTTCAGGAAACGGTTAGCCGTGTGTATGATAATGTCGATTTTTATCGGAAAAAGTTTGATGAAGCTGGTATAAAGCCAGAGGATATTAAAAGCTTAGAGGATATTACGAAGCTACCATTTACAAAAAAACAGGATTTAAGAGATAACTATCCTTTTGGTTTATTAGCTGTTCCACAGGATGAAATCGTTCGTATTCATGCTTCATCTGGGACAAGCGGTAAGCCAACCGTAGTAGCGTATACAAAAAATGATATTAAAAATTGGTCAGAAGTTGTTGCAAGATGTATCGCTGCAGCAGGCGGGAAAAAAGGAGACGTATTCCATAATGCGTATGGATATGGATTATTTACAGGAGGACTTGGTCTTCATTATGGAGCTGAAGAATTAGGAGTAGCCACAGTTCCAGCATCTGGTGGTAATACAGAACGACAAATTACACTCATTCAAGACTTAAAACCAAGAGGTATTGCAGGAACACCTTCTTATATTTTAAATATTGCAGAAAAAATGACTCAGATTGGTATTGATCCGAGAGAAACAAGTATAGAATATGGAATTTTCGGAGCAGAGCCATGGTCTGAAGAAATGAGGGAAACGTTAGAAAATACATTAGGTATTAAAGCTGTTGATATTTACGGATTAAGTGAAGTAATAGGACCAGGTGTTGGAATTGAATGTCATGAGGCACAGGATGGGTTGCATATTCAAGATGACCATTTCTTCGTTGAAGTGATTAATCCAAAAACGTTAGAACCTGTTGGCGAAGGAGAAGAAGGTGAATTAGTTTTCACAAGCTTAACGAAAGAAGCATTGCCAATCATTCGCTATCGTACAGGAGACGTTGCTTCTATTACAAAGGAAAAATGTAAATGTGGACGAACAACCGTTAGAATGTCACGCGTTAAAGGACGTATCGATGATATGTTAATCATTCGTGGTGTTAACGTATTCCCGTCTGAAATTGAGCGTGCATTACTACAAGTTCGTGAACTCGCACCACATTATCAGATTCACCTTGTGAAAAATGGTCCATTAGATAACTGTGTTTTACACGTTGAGCTTGAAGAAAAATTTAGTCAAAGTATTAATGAAGATTTAAACCATGAACAAATTGGGAATTTGAAAAAGAATTTAGCACACCTAATGAAATCAACCTGCCTCGTCACAATGGATGTTGTCGTAAATACGCCAAGAACAATTCCTAGATCAGAAGGAAAAGCAATAAGAATCGTCGATAAAAGAAATCAAAATAAATTATCTGTTTAATGAAGCAAAGATAGCTCCCAATGGAAGGTTCATTCAGGAAAACACAACAGGATATAAAGATGGGAGCTATTCTTTTTGGGGATTAAAATGTTAAATGCTGCTGTTGATAGCTTTGAAACTAAAACGATTATGACAATCCGCTAATATAGAACGAAGATAGGAGTGATTAAATGGAACAAGACAAAATATATGATATCACCATTATTGGTGGTGGCCCGATTGGGATGTTTTCAGCCTTTTACGCTGGTTTACGTCAAATGTCTGTGAAAGTCATTGAAAGCTTACCTCAATTAGGTGGACAATTAGCTACATTATATCCAGAAAAATATATTTATGATATTGCTGGATTTCCAAAGGTCCGAGCTCAAGAATTAGTTGATAATTTAAAAGAACAAATGGACCAGTTTAACCCAACCGTTTGTTTAAATGAAACGGTTGAAAATATTACAAAGCAAGAGGATGGTTCGTTTTTCATTGAAACGAATCAAGGTGTTCATTTTTCCAAATCTATTTTAATTACAGCAGGTAATGGGGCATTTAAACCAAGAAAGCTAGAGATTGAAGGTTCTGAAAAATTCGAAAACAAAAATTTAAGCTATTTTGTAACAGATATGTCCGTTTATCAAGGAAAAAGAGTGCTTCTGCTAGGTGGTGGCGACTCTGCCGTTGACTGGGCGTTAATGCTAGAGCCAATTGCAAAAGAAGTTTATTTGGCCCATCGAAGAGATAAGTTTCGCGCTCATGAGCATAGTGTTGATACATTAAAGCGTTCATCTGTACAAGTGTTAACACCATATGTATTGAAAGAATTAGTAGGAGAAGATCAAATAGAAAAGTGCGTTTTACAACATGTCAAAACAGAAGAAGAAAAAGCAATCGAGGTCGATTCCGTCATTGTCAATTATGGCTTTGTTTCGTCATTAGGGCCCATTAAAGATTGGGGATTAGAAATTCAAAAGAACTCCATTGTTGTGAATTCAAAAATGGAGACGAACATTGAAGGAATTTTTGCCGTTGGAGATATTTGTACGTATGAGGGCAAGGTGAAATTAATTGCCACAGGATTTGGAGAAGCTCCAATTGCGGTAAGTCATGCAAAGGTTTATGTCGACCCAAATGCGAAAACTCAACCACTTCATAGTACAAGCATTATGGGAAAAGGGAAAGAGAAAGTATCAAGCACTTCTTAATAATTAGTGAACAACAAAGGGGGAATACAACATGCCGAAATTTGTTATTGTCGATCAAGAAACATGTATTGCTTGTGGTTCATGTGGAGCGTGTGCACCAGAAATTTTTGATTATGATGAAGAAGGTTTAGCATTCGTCTTACTTGACAATAACCAAGGGACTGAAGAAGTACCAGAGGATTTATATGATGATTTAGAGGATGCACGTGAAGGATGTCCGACTGAATCCATTAAAGTCAAGTCTACATCTTTTAAAGAAGATAAAGAAAAAGAGCATGCATTTTAAAAAATTCTGAATGTTTTTATTGCTTTTGATATAACAATAAAATATAATAACGTTAAAGAAACGTTATATAATGAGGTGGTCATAAAGATGATAACGGCAGAATATAATGAAAAATTACAGGAGTTTGAGGCTCGTATTGCCGCTGGGGATAAAATCGAAGCGGATGACTGGATGCCAGATGAGTATCGCATGGCGCTCATTAAACTCATTTCCATGCACGGAATTAGTGAAATTATGGGGGCATTACCTGAAAAAGAATGGGTACCAAAAGCTCCATCCCTTCGAAGAAAGCTTGGAATTATGGCAAAAGTGCAGGATGAAATGGGACATGGACAGCTTCTTTTACGTGTTGCAGAAGACTTATTAAAGCCTTATGGAAAAAATCGCGCTGATATTATGCAAGATCTATTTGAAGAAAGACTAAAATTCCATAACGTATTCCATATGGAAGCAAGAACTTGGGCAGATGCAGGTTTAATTGGCTGGCTTGTGGATGGTGCTGCCATTATTACACAAACGAACATGCTCAACGCTTCATACGGACCATATGCAAGAGCATTACAACGAATTTGTGCTGAGGAAGTATTCCATGCTCAACATGGTGAAGCCATTATTATGGCGTTAGCAGAAGGAACTGAGCAGCAAAGAGAAATGCTTCAGGATGCATTAAACCGCTGGTGGAGTGCACTATTAATGTTCTTCGGTCCAGCAAGCAGTGATACAACAGGAAGCTCAAAGCAAGATATTACGATCAAATATAAGATTCGTACAAAAAATAATGAGGAACTAAGACAAAGCTTCTTTACCAAATATATTCCGAGAATTCAATCACTAGGACTAACAATCCCTGATCCAACCTTACATTACGATGAAGAGCAAGAAAAATGGATCTATCAACAACCAGATTGGAACGAATTTAAAAAGATTATTAAAAACCAAGGACCTCGTTCACAGGCACGTTTAAACTTACGCCGTGTATCGTATGAAACAAATGCATGGGTGCGCGAAGCATTGCAAGCACAATGATAGTAGGCAAAAGGAGAGATGAAAAGTGACTTCAGATAAATCTTTCTATCAAGAATTTGAAGTGTTTAGTAGACGAACACCAACTTCACCAATGCAGCATCAATTTAGTCTACTGGCTCCAAATAAAGAAATTGCTATTATGATGGCTCAGGAAAATTTTATGAGAAGGGAGCCGGTTGTCGATATTTGGGTAGTAAATCGAAATGACCTTCGTACTCTTAGCCCAGATGAGAAAAAAATGCTACAGCGACTCGATAATAAAGATTATCGCACAGCAAAAGGCTACGGCTACTTAAAGAAAAAGTGGAGACATTATGAACAAAAAATGCTCGATGAAAAAGAAATCCTGTCTTGGGCTGGAGGTGGAAAAAATGACTGAAACAAATAAAACTTTAGATCCTGTATTTGAAGAACATCTTAAAGATTTATTATATCAATTAGCTGATGATGACTTCTTGTTTTCGTTTCGTGGTTCTGAATGGTTAGGATTAGCTCCACATATCGAAGAAGATATTGCTTTTTCATCTATTAGCCAGGATACGATGGGACACGCAACGATGTATTACGAGTTACTAGAGAAACTTGAAAATCGGAAGTCAGACGAATTAGCTCACTTACGTCCAAGCCATGAACGAAAAAATAGTATTTTAGTAGAACGCATCAATGGAGAAGGGTTTTATAAGGATACACCAAAATATGATTGGGCTTATGCTGTAGTTCGAAACTATTTTTACACACAAGCAAAGAAGGTAAAAATTGATTCTTTATCGAAAAGTTCTTATGAACCACTCGCAGAAATTGCTAGAAAAGTAAACATGGAGCTTTATTATCACCTGCTTCACTGGAGAACTTGGTTTGTTCAACTACTAAGTTCAACAGAAGAAGCAAAAAATAGAATGCTAGAAGCTATGAAAAAAGTAGAAGTAGATTTAGGAGACTTATTCTCCTATGGATCAAAAGCTGAAAAAATCGTTGAGTTCAAACTGATTGAAGATGAAGAAACATTAAAAGAAAGATGGACTCAAGAACTAGAAAAGGTTTGTCAATCCTTAAATATTTCAGTACCTGAAATTCCGAAAAACTATTCTCTTAACGGTAGAAATGGAGAGCACACACAAGATATTGACTCAGCTTTAGCGACTTTATCTGAAGTGTACCGCATTGATACAAAAACAGCGTGGTAAATCCCATAAAGGAGGTGAAGAAGGTGGAGGTGAAAAATCTCGTTATATCAAAAGAAAGTGTCTTACAAATACTAGACTACGTAAAAGACCCTGAAATTGATACGGTTAGCATTATTGATTTGGGAATGGTTGAAAACGTTTTAGTAGAGGGTGACCAAATTACGATTCAAATCCTGCCAACCTTTTTAGGATGTCCAGCTCTAGACATTATTAAAAAGAATATTATCAAAGCAGTCAAGGAAGAGTTTTATTCTTTTGATGTAAAGGTAGAGTTTATTTATGATCCGCCATGGACATCAGATCGTATTACAGAAAAAGGAAAAGAAGGGTTAAAGAAATTTGGAATTGCTCCACCACCTCGTCACATGAAAGAAGATGGCCTTTGGGAAGTTGACTGTCCATATTGCGGCTCTACCTATGTGTCACTTGAAAACATCTTTGGTCCAACAGCATGTAGAAGTATTTTATATTGCAAAAGCTGTAAAAATCCGTTTGAAGCGATGAAACCAATTTCTAATTTAATGTAAAAGAATAGGAGGATGTAACATGGTTAAATTAGTAGCTTTATATAAACAGCCGGAGGATAAAGAAAAGTTTGATGAGCATTATTTCAATGTCCACGTACCGATTACCGAAAAAATTCCTGGATTGAAAAAAATGAAAGTAACGAAGTTTAGCACAACACCAATGGGAGATGTCAGCGAGTACTATTTAATGTGTGAAATGTATTACGAAGATTATGAAGCTATGAAAAATGGAATGAAATCTGAAGAAGGAAAAGCTTCTGCTAAAGACTTAATGAGCTTTGCGAAAGGTCTTGTCACACTCATGATAGGGGAAGAGGAAGAATGACCCTTGAATTTATCGAAATATTCCAAAAGGACGGGGTCGGCATCATTGAGCTGAACCGACCGAAACAATTTAATTCCCTTAATCGAAAAATGGTTAGAGAAATCGTTGAAACGATGGAAGCATTTGACCGAGATGATGCAGTTAAAGTGATTTTACTTCGCGGAAAGGGTCGGGCGTTTTCATCTGGTGCCGACATTCATGAAATGGCACATGATACAACGATATCTCTTGAGCTCCTTAATCAATTTGCTGATTGGGATCGCATGGCTCTCATTAAAAAACCAATTATCGGAGCGGTAAAAGGGTTTGTTTTTGGCGGTGGATTTGAGCTTGCACTTAGCTGTGATTTATTAATTGCTGCAGAAGGGACCGAGTTTGCCTTTCCTGAAGTTCATTTAGGTGTTATGCCTGGTGCAGGTGGAACCCAGCGTCTTACAAAACTAGTTGGTAGAACAAAAGCATTAGAATGGCTTTGGTTTGGAGAAAGAATTCCGGCTGAAAAAGCATTGGAGTACGGCATTATTAACCGAATTGTTGCACAAGAGCTTCTAGATGAAGAGGCAATGAGACTAGCGAAGCGATTAGCCAAACAGCCTCCTCTTTCTGTACGACTCATTAAAGATGCAGTCAATAAAGCCGTTGATTATCCATTATACGAAGGAATGCAATATGAACGGAAAAACTTCTACATTTTATTTTCATCGGAAGATCAACGAGAAGGTATGGATGCATTTATAGAGAAACGAAAACCAAATTTTAAAGGAAAATAAAGGATGGGTTGGAATGGCTTTTGAAACGATTATTTATGAAGTAAAAAACCATGTAGCCTGGATTCGAATGAATAGACCTGACAAATTAAATGCGTTTATCGCTCAAATGAATCATGAAATAAAAGATGCGATCAAAGCAGCCTCAAAAGATGATGACGTAAGATGTGTCGTGATAACGGGAGAAGGAAGAGCCTTTTGTTCGGGTCAAGATTTGTCAGAGGTAGAAGAAGGATCGAACTTAGGTGATATTTTACGCAATCATTATGTTCCAATGGTAAAGGAAATAAGAAAATGTGAAAAACCCATTATAGCAGCGGTTAACGGAGTAGCGGCTGGTGCTGGATTTAGCCTTGCATTAGCTTGTGATTTCCGATTCATGAGTGAAAAAGCAAGTTTCATGAATGCATTTGTCCATGTTGGACTGATTCCTGACTCTGGTAACCTTTATTTTCTTACGAGATTAGTAGGAGAAGCAAAGGCAATCGAAATTTCAGCTTTAGGTGAAAAAATAGCTGCTGATCAAGCATTAGGCTTAGGTCTTGCCAATCAAGTGATTCAAGAGGATGAATTTTCGGAAAAAGTGGAAGCGTTTGCAACTCGTTTAGCAAACAGCCCAACAAGAGCAATTGGATTAATGAAGAAATATGTACAACTTGCTTCCACTCTTACATTAGATGAATACCTTGAAAAAGAGGCGGAAGGACAAACCATCGCTGGATATACGAAAGATCATCGGGAAGGAATTGAAGCGTTTTTACAAAAAAGAAAACCCAAATTTAGTGGAAAATAAAAAGGAGTGGAGAACATGACGGTTACAAAAGAAGTAAATCAAGAGCAAACATTAAAGCGTGATTATTATCAGCTTATTATTAACGGAGAAAAAGTCGACGGTGTGAAAAATGAACGATTCACAACATACAATCCAGCAACTGGTGAACCAATTGCTGAAGTAGCCAAAGCTTCAAGAGAAGATGTAGAAAAAGCAATCGAAGCGGCAAGAAATGCTTTTGATTATGGAAAATGGAGAAAATACCCGGTAAATAAACGGGCAAGAGTATTAAATAAAATTGCTTCCATCATGCGTTCTCGCTTCAACGAAATCGTAGAATTAGAGATTTTAGATACAGGTAAATCTCTTCATGCTGCACAAGGACAAGTCATGCAGGCGATTGAAGACTTTGAATTCTATGCTGGTGCCATTGTTGGTCATCGCGGTGTTGTCAATAACGTACCAGGTCAATTCCATAACTATACGGAAAAAGAGCCAGTTGGTGTATGTGCTCAAATTATTCCGTGGAACTATCCGTTAATGATGGCAGCATGGAAAATTGCTCCTGCGATTGCAGTTGGATGTTCTGTGATCGTTAAACCGGCTTCTTTAACACCATTAACAGCCATCGTATTAGGGGAAATTTGCTTAGAAGCAGGCGTACCTGAAGGAGTGGTCAATATCGTTCCTGGTTCTGGTGCTGATGTTGGCGATTACTTAGTACAGCATCCAAAGGTTGATAAAGTAGCCTTTACAGGTTCTACACCTGTCGGAAGAAATATTATGGAAAAAGCATCATCTACATTAAAACGTGTCACACTTGAGCTTGGGGGAAAATCACCAAACATCGTGTTTGATGATGCAGATATTGATGCAGCTGTTGACGGTTCATTATTTGGTATCTTCTATAACACAGGTCAATCCTGTGAAGCGCGCTCTCGTTTATATGTACATGAGAATATTTATGATGAGTTTATGTCTAAATTTATTGAAAAAACGAAAAAGCTTAAGCTTGGAAATCCATTTGATAAAGAAACACATGTCGGTGCCATTATTGATCAAAAGCAGCTTGATGTTATTGATGGTTACGTACAATCAGCAAGAGAAGATGGTGCAGAAATTTTAGTTGGTGGAAAACCTGCAAAAATAGAAGGATTTGAAAATGGCTTCTGGTATGAACCAACCATCATCACAAATGTGACACACGATATGAAAGTCGTAAAAGAAGAAATCTTTGGACCAGTTGTCGTTGTCATGAAATTTAAAGATGAAAAAGAAGTCATTCAATTAGCCAATGATACAGAATACGGTTTAGGTTCAGCTATTTGGACAAAAGACGGTGCAAAAGCAACTCGTGTAGCCAACCAAATTCAAGCTGGAATCGTGATGGTCAACTGCCCATTCTCAGCATTCCCTGGAACACCATTTGGCGGATACAAACAATCCGGCTTCGGACGCGAACTCTGTATCGAAACACTAGACCTATACACAGAAACAAAAAGCATCCTCTCCTACTACGGAAGCCGTCCAATCAACCCATTAGGCGTTTAATGTGTGTAATGCATTTTTTTGTAATGGGGCCAGGCCCCAAAAGATGAAAAAAAGGCTAACTTGGGGCCAGGCCCCATCAAATGAAGAGACTGTCTAACTTGGGGCCAGGCCCCATAAGGCAGCCTCTTCATTTATATCGAGTAATGACAAAGGGGGAAGAGGGATTATGGTACAAAATTTAGCGGTCGTCGGTTCAGGTGTTATGGGAAGAGGGATTGCGTATGTAAGTGCTGTTGCAGGGTTTCATGTAACGGTTATTGATATAAATGAAGAGGCGTTACAAAGTGCGAAGCGGGAAATAGATAAAATCGCTGACAAAGGACTACAGCTTCAAAAAGTAACGGAAGAACAAGCGTTACGGGTCAAGGAAGGAATTGTTTACAGCACGAGCTTAAAAGAAGGTGTCAAATCAGCGGACTTAGTCATTGAGGCAGTTCCAGAAAAGGCTGAAATTAAAAAACAAGTTTTCGAACAGCTTGAAGAGTCAGCACCTGAACATTGTTTATTTGCCACAAACACTTCCACCATGAGTCCGACAGAAATCGCTTCATATGCGAAACGTCCTGAAAAAACCATTGCTATGCACTTTTTTAATCCTGTTCATAAAATGCCGCTTGTTGAAATCATCCGTGGCTTAGAAACAAACGATGAAACAGCTGAAACGATTAAACAGGTTGCAGAAAAAATGGGAAAAGAAACGGTTGTCATTAATGAATTTCCTGGCTTTGTCACAAGCCGTATTAGTGCATTAGTTGGAAACGAAGCCTTTTATATGCTCCAAGAAGGATTAGGGACACCTGAGGATATTGATAAAGCTATTAAATTAGGACTTAATTACCCAATGGGACCATTTGAGCTTGTCGATTTAGTTGGATTAGATGCTCGTTTAAATAACTTAAAGTACTTACATGAAAAATTAGGTGAAAAATATCGCCCAGCCCCATTATTAGAGCAGTATGTAAAAGCAGGTCGACTAGGTCGGAAGGTAGGAAAAGGAGTATATGACTATACAAACGAGAAAGAGATGATTAAAAAATGAGAGAAGTCGTCATTGTAGATGCTGTCAGAACACCAATTGGTCGATATAAAGGTGCTTTAAAGGATGTTCGACCAGACGATTTAGGCGCGATTGTCATTAAAGCATTATTAGACCGAAACCCAAATCTCCCAGCTGACCAAATCGAAGAAGTTGTTTTAGGAAATGCCAATCAAGCGGGTGAAGATAACCGAAATGTCGCAAGAATGTCAGCATTATTAGCAGGGCTACCAATCGAAGTTGGTGGAACAACGGTTAACCGTCTATGTGGCTCAGGACTTGATGCTGTCATTTATACAGCACGAGCAATTGCGGTTGGGGAAGGAGACATCTTCATTGCTGGCGGAACCGAAAGTATGACAAGAGCACCTTATGTCATGGCCAAGCCAGATAAAGAGTTTCCTAGAGGACCAATGGAATTATTTGATACAACGATCGGATGGCGTTTTATTAACCCGAAATTAAAAGAAATGTATGGTGTCGACTCGATGCCAGAAACAGCAGAAAATGTAGCGAAGCGCTATCAAATTACCCGTGAAGAACAAGATGAATTTGCTTTTGAAAGCCAAATGCGTGCCAAACGTGCGGTTGAAGAAAATAAATTCGCAAACGAAATCGTCCCAGTTGAGTTAACAGATAAAAAAGGAAATACAATAATCGTAGACAAAGACGAGCATCCACGTCCTGATACATCGATGGAAAAGCTATCGAAATTAAAGCCACTGTTTGAAAATGGTACCGTTACAGCTGGTAATGCTTCAGGAATTAATGATGGTGCCTCTGCTTTACTAATGATGAGTGCTGAAAAAGCGAAGGAACTAGGCTTAAAGCCACTTGTAAAATATATCGTAGGTGCAACTGCAGGATTAGAGCCAGCAGTAATGGGATTAGGTCCAATATATGCAAGCGAAAAAGCCTTACAAAGAGCGAACTTAAAAGTCGAAGACATTGACTTAGTAGAGCTAAACGAAGCCTTTGCCTCCCAATCGATTCAATGTATAAGGGAGCTAAAACTCAATCACGAAAAAGTGAATGTAAATGGTGGAGCCATCGCATTTGGTCATCCACTAGGAGCAAGTGGGGCAAGAATTTTAACAACTCTAATCTATGAAATGAAAAGAAGACAATCAAACTATGGCCTTGCAACGATGTGTATCGGTGTCGGTCAAGGAATTGCAGTCATTGTTCAAAATATCGAATAATGTTTTTTTAGCCCTTGCAACTCGTGCGAGGGCTAAATACTAGATTCCTGTTTCGATAAATTTTTTCATACAAAAACTTTCAAGCACTAAATACGAATGAAAGGAAATGTAATCATGAAATACGTGTTACTTGAAGAGAAAAATAACATTGCCTATGTTACCATTAATCGACCTGAATCGTTAAACTGCTTTAATTACCAAACATTATGTGAGCTTGAAGAAATTGTTAAGTTTATTCACGTTCGAGATGACGTGAAAGTGGTAATTTTCACAGGAAGAGGTGAAAAAGCATTTAGCGCCGGGGCCGATTTAAAGGAGCGCAAAAACTTAACAGAATCTGAAGTAAGACGAAATGTCAATGCAATACGAGAGGTTTTTAACCGAATTGCGAACTTGCCACAACCAACGATTGCAGCGGTGAATGGATATGCATTCGGTGGCGGCTTTGAATTACTTCTTGCTTGTGACTTTGCCATTGCTGTTGAAGGAGCCAAAATGGGATTAACGGAAACAAGCTGGGCGATTATTCCTGGTGCAGGTGGAACGCAACGATTACCTCGATTAATTGGTGAAAATAAAGCGAAAGAGCTTATTTTTACAGCGAGAAAAATAACAGCAGAAGAAGCGTATGATTTAGGAATTTTAACGAAGGTTGTTAAAAAAGAAGAACTCATAAATGCTTGTGAAAGCTTTGCAGCTGAAATGCTTAAAAATGGTCCTGTTGCATTACGGCAAGCAAAATTTGCGATTTCACAAGGCATGAATACTGACTTACAAACAGGTCTTGCTATTGAAGCGAAAGCTTATGAACTAACGATTCCGACACAAGACCGAATCGAAGCATTAAAAGCATTTAGTGATAAAAGACCACCAAAATTTATGGGAAAATAAACGGAGCGGACTAGGAGAAAGAGTGAAAAAGAATGGGAAATACACAATCGATGATTTTTACTTTATTTGGCGATTATATTCGTCATTATGGAAATAAAATTTGGATTGGTAGCTTAATTCGTTTACTAAAAGAGTTTGGTCACAATGAGCAATCAGTTCGTGTTGCGGCATCAAGAATGGTGAAGCAAGGCTGGCTTCAATCACAAAAAAACGGCAATAAAAGCTATTATTTTTTAACAAAGCGTGGAGAAAAAAGGATGGATGAGGCAGGGCGAAGAATTTTTAAATTGTCTCCACATAAATGGGACGGGAAATGGCGAATACTGATGTATACAATTCCTGAAAAGAGGCGACGAATTCGCGAGGACTTTCGAAAGGAATTAATGTGGAGTGGGTTTGGTCATTTATCTAATAGTTGCTGTATTTCCCCTAACAATTTAGAAAAAGAAGTTGGGTTCATCTTAGAAAAATATGAAATTACCCCTTATGTAGACTTTTTTGTGACAGATCATGTCGGGCCAAAAGATAACCATTCGATTGTTGAAAGAAGCTTTCAAATGAAAGAGATAGAGAAAAAATATAAAGAATTCATTGCGAATTACGAAAAGCAATTTGAATTTCATGAAAAATTGATGAAAGAAGGAAAAATGACGGATGCTGACTGTTTTGTAGAAAGAACGAAATTAGTACACGAATACCGAAAGTTTTTATTTATCGATCCAGGTTTACCGAAAGAATTGCTACCTGATATTTGGTGCGGGCAAGAGGCAGCCCAATTATTTCGTCAATATTATCAATTGTTAGCCGTTCCAGCTAGTCGATTTTTTGAAAGTGTGTTTGAAACGGAACATCATGTGTTGCACCGAAATGATCAGTACGATGCAACCGTTCATCCATATATCGTCCATGAAAATAACTGAATTTTGATATAATAGTGAAAATGCTAGATTACGGGGGAATTATTATGAATTCGATTACGGAAATCCTGTCAATTACTTACCCGATTTTCCAAGGCGGAATGGGGAATATCAGCAATGCTCCATTAACAGCAGCTGTATCTGAAGCTGGGGGACTTGGAACAATCGGTTGTGGAACGATGACACCTGAAGAAGTCGAAAAAATCATTATTGAAACGAAGGAAAGAACGGATAAACCGTTTGCGATCAATATTCCAATTACCGTTTCACCTTATACGAAACAGCTCGTTGAACTTGCGATTAAACATGAAGTAAAGGCTGTCTCCTTATCAGCTGGGAACCCGTCTCCTTTGATTCCAGTTCTTCACGAGCATAACATAAAAGTCATTGCGATTGTTGCGGCTGTTAAACATGCAATGAAGGCAGAACAAGCAGGAGCGGATATTTTAGTAGCGGAAGGCTTTGAAGCAGCTGGAATTAACTCTTCACTCGAGCTAACAACCTTTACGCTCATTCCACAAATCGTAAAGCATGTTAACATCCCTGTTGTCGCAGCTGGAGGAATCGGAGATGGAAAGGGATTTGCTGCTGCTCTTATGCTCGGTGCCCAAGGTGTTCAAATGGGAACACGATTTATCGCGACAAAAGAAGCTCCTTTTCATGACGAATATAAACGAAAAATCTTACAAGCATCTGAAAATGAAACGATGATTGTCGGTCGATCCGTTGGAAGAGTAAGAAGGGTATTAAAAGGAGAATATGCAGAAAAAATACTCCAGCACGAAAAAGAAGGCATGACCCTTGAGCAATTCAATGAAAAAACAAGCGAAATATACCATATCAAAGGAGCGATCGAAGGAGACTTCCAACAAGGCTACGTCAACAGCGGCCAAATCGCCGGCTTAATCCAAGACATCCCAACCGTCAAAGAACTCATAACAACAATGATGAAAGAAGCCGAACACCAAATCAAACATGTGTATCAAACCTTTTATTAAGTGTGGGGCCAGGCCCCACTATACCCACTACGCCCCTTCCTTATCAATAATTTGTTGAAATTTAGTTTGAAACTCCTGTGTTTTTTGTTGGTCCTTTAAAATCTCCTCGATATTGGTTTGTTCGATTAGTTTTTGTACAGCTAGATTAAAAATAAATAAGGTGCCATTCTTTTGTAGAAAATCTTGAAACCAGGGTTGCTGTCGAAGTAGTTTTGTTTTTCTATTGAATGGTAACCAATACTTATTGAGTGTTATCAAAAATAAGATTAAGATACTACCATATAAAATAAATAGAGATATAGAAATAGAACCTTCTTCAAGTAAACTTCTTATTAAATCAAATGATAGAAGCACGAGCGAAAATAACGAAATATGAAATAACCATTTATATAAGCTGGTCATGAAAATCTCCCCTATAAACAAATTGTATGGAATTTGTAACCATACTTTAAAAATTATAACAAAAAACCACTGCTTATATCAGTGGCTTTAGTTTGTAGACAAAATCTAAATGATAACAAATTATCAGAATGAATGAAAACGCTTGTCATTCGATGCGCGAGCCTTATTTAGTGGGGCCAGGCCCCGATTCGGGGCCTGGCCCCACTTTTACCCTCTTACAAACGGTCTCAGTAAAAACCCCATTACTTTAAGCGGATTAATTCTTGTTTTTTGAAAGAGGGCTTTTCCTAAATATCCGTCTAGTTGTTTCACGATGATGTCGTGCATCGGTGTTTCAAGCTTTTCGATGGCGTGTCTTAATGTAGCGGAGTCGTTATAGCTGTTTTGTATCGGCTTGACTAAATCCTCGTACTTTCCTAATCCACAAATGTCATAGGCTGCATAAATTCCAGTTAACATGGCCTCAAGCTGACCAAATCCTAGAAACGGCATAAGAGAGCCAAAACAATTTCCTACAAAAAATGTGTTACCGATTCGTGGAAAGGAGCAGGTCCCCATAATATAATTCGATATATTAAAGCTGTCCGTTACTTTTAAAGATTGGTTTAGTGTCATGCAAACTTCATTGTAAAATTCATTCCATAACTCTTCTTTGTTCGCTTGAACAAGATTATCAGGATAGCCAAGGACAAGGTTCGCCTCTGTTTCAGAAAATGGGAGTAAATAACCATATCCTTTTGGCGCAAAACGGTTGTTTAGCCAAATAAAAACCGTATAACGATCAAAATTTCCCTCTATGGTTGCACCGATTAAAGAGGCCGTTGTATCCACTTTAAATGGCTGTAATTTTTCCGCATAACTTGCATCTCCTGTAGCCAAAACAACATGAGAATGAGTTTCAAGCAGTTCTTCATACGTATATTCAGAATGAAAGTGAATCGGGGATTTCACTTGATTCGCTAATTGATTTTCTAGTGCCAGCGGATGTCGACCTCTAATATTGAGAAAACCAAGATTCCCATTAATGGTTGCTTGTTCATTTTCAGAAAAGATTTGCATTGTACGAATATGGGATACAGGCTTTATTTCAATCTGATGCTCTTCCATAAAATAACGAATGGGATCAATAATCGGTCTTGTTAAAAGAGACATGAAGGCCTCCCCATTAATAAACCGATCACCTACTATCCGTCTTTTTTCATAAATAGTAGGATTCACACCAAGGCGTTCAAGTGTTATAGCGCAGCATAACCCAGACAATCCAGCTCCCATTATCGCAACATTCATAGAAATACCTCCTTCCCGTCTATCACTATATATTGCCCCAGTTTTTTCAATTAAATGTATCATTGTAAAATTATTGTTATAATATCTATAAAATGGGAGTGTAGAAAGGGAAATTAGAGGTGCTAATATGGTAGGGATTATAACAATCGTGGTGACTGGAATACTGATCACTCTTTTTTCAATTGAGAAAAAGCTAAGGGATTTACATAAAACGAACGAGAAAATTCTCGAATTGTTACATGAAAAGAAAAAAAGATCATAAAGAGGAGTGATTTAAATGTACTTAGCAACAGCTACATTGAATGGTGGAGATCTACTATTTCAGCTCATTATGTTTACCATTTTGTTAGCGATTCCAGCAACAATTCTTGTCGCGTTTTTGATCATGAAAAAAAGAAATAATCGATTAAAACAAGTGGAAGAAAAATTGGATAAACTGTTAGAGAAAGTAGAGAACAAGAATTCATAAAAGGGGCCTGGCCCCACTTGAGACATTATTAACTATTTCAGGTGCTCTGATAATTTTATCCCAATCCAAATTAATGCGCCAATAATGAGGCCATTATTTAATTGGAAAATTATATTTGGACCAACTACTTCCCCTAAAACAAGGGTCATAATCATGTAAACAAAAAATAACGACAAAACGGATTGTTTTCACTAGAAACCTCTCCTTCAAGCTATTCTATAATTGGTAACGCTGTCGAATATTTCACTTCTCGTAGTGACAAGCTTGTTTGGATTCTTGAAATTCCAAGACTATTGAGCTTTCGAATAAAGTTTTCTAAGTCTTTCCGGTCTTTATTAGCCACTTTTAATAAATAATCGTACTCGCCGGTTAAGCAGTGACACTCCAATACTTCTGGCATTTCCGCAAACTCTTTTTCCAATACTTCGAGCTTTTCAGCTTGATGAATGTGAGTGCTTATAAAAATATAGCAAAGTAAATTAAATCCAAGCTTTTCTTGATTTAAAATGACGACTTGGCGATCAATGTATCCTTCTTTTTCTAAACGTTTTACACGCGTATGAGTAGCAGGTGGAGATAAATTTACAAGTCGCGCCAGCTCTGCGTTACTGATATTTGCTTGCTTTTGCAGAATATCTAAAATTTGAAGATCAACTTCATCTAATCCTTTTCGAACCGATGATTCCATCTATTTCTTCCCCCTTTCAAAAATTTTAAAATGAGGCTTTTATTTGATGTTGAACGGAAAAATATTTTGCTAAGTGCATCAATTACTTTTGATTATTTTAAATTTATTATAATAAACAAAATAATATTTTGTAAGGAAAAGTTTGGTGCTAATATTATAAATAAATTGAAGTGGGAGAACTTAATGGTTCGAAAAGGGGAATACATATATGCCAATCTTTTATTATTTGTTATTGCTTGCAACGAGTTTGATGTGGGCAGGAAATATTGTCATTTCAAAAACACTTGTTGATCATGCTTCACCGATGACATTAACGAGCTTAAGATGGCTCATTGCTGTTTTATCGCTCATTCCGATTGTTTGGTGGAAGGAAAAAAAGATTTTACCACCGAGAAAAGCTCTTTTACCACTATTTTTAATGGGGATTACAGGTGTTGTTTTATTTAACATTTTTCAATTTTTAGCGGTTGAAAGAACAACGGCATCCAATGTTGGGTTAATTACTACATTAAACGCGATTTCCATTGCTGTTTTTTCAGCGATTTTTTTAAAGGAAAAAATGACTTTTCTGCAAATGGTTGCTATGCTGTTTTCACTTTTTGGGGTTCTATTAGTTTTAACAAAAGGAAACATGGAGTTGCTTCTGTCTTTTGAAATTAACAAAGGGGATTTACTGATGCTCTTAGCAGTTGCTGTATGGGGAATTTATTCAATTTGTAGCAAATGGGCGACAACGAAAACGTCCCCGATGATGGCGACGCTATATGCAGGAATCTTTGGCCTTATCGTTTTACTTCCATTTAATTTCTCTTCCTTTACAGTGACGAATGTAGATGCAAGCTTTATTAAAGCGATTTTATATACAGGATTCATTTCAACAGTAGTTTGTATGGTACTTTGGAGCATCGGAGTACAGAAGCTTGGGGCTACATCAGCGGGAATTTTTATGAACTTTAATCCTGTTTTTACAGCTTTACTAGCCTTCATTTTTTTAGGTGAAACATTAACGTGGATTCAAATGGTTGGCTCATGCATTGTCATTATAGGCTGCTATCTATTTTCCTATTTTAAAACAAAGACCATCTTTCCGAAGCGAAAACAAGTGCAGCTACAATCGTTTAATGAAAGTATGGTGCGAGGAAAGATGTAATAGGCTTGTAGAGGTCTGTCCTTTACAGGCTTTTTATTTTGTGGGCGGGAAAAAAATTAGATGCACTATTAGGAAGAGTGAAACCTTTGGAGGAAGGTTTGAAAAGTGCGGAAAAAAGGTTTAAAACTACGGATAAATTTTTATAGGAAACTCAAATTTCTCCACGTTATTTTCTAAGGGCCTGTTCACTTCTTTTTCTCTAGCCCTTTTTAAGAGACCACAATAGTTTTTAGAACAAACGCAAATCCGCAAGGGTGTTCTATTTTCCTACAAAAGAAATGATGAATATCAACAAAGTATTAGAACAGTCCCGAATTTATGAATACAGCGAAGGATGGAACGAGTATACAAACAGTGATTATTTTAACTCCTATACGTTTTTCCTCATGTTTTCCCTTTGTTTCATTATTAGTGGCAATAATTTCCTTGTTTTTAAAAAATCAAAAGAAAGATCGTATGTATCAGGAAGAAAAAACGGTGGAATGGGATTCACCCATTCCGTATTTCTAATACTTAGGAATTGAGGCTTTTTTTGGGGAAAACACATTATTTTCCCTGTTCTCCTTCCCATCTTGCTATCTCTTCACGCACACGGGGTGCCACTTCCTTCCCTAGAAGCTCGATGGATTTCATCACATCTTCGTGGGGCATGGTTCCAACAGGTACATGCAGCATAAACCGGGTAATACCAACCTTCTTCCGCAGATGAATAATTTTCCGAGCAACCGTTTCCGGATCCCCTACATAAAGCGCTCCTTCAAAGCTACGAGCAGCATCATAGGTGGCTCGGTCATAAGGGGCCCATCCCCTCTCGCTTCCGATGACATTCATGACATACTGGGTCGGACGGAAAAACTTTTTGGCTGCAGTTTCGGCATCTTCAGCAATAAACCCATGGGAATGGGATGCTACCGGGAGGCTGTCTGGATCAAATCCTGCCTGGGCAGCTGCTTTCTTATAAAGATTGACTAACGGTGCGAACTGAACTGGCTTTCCGCCAATGATAGCAAGAACAAGAGGAAGCCCCAATCTTCCGGCCCGGATAACCGACTGGGGATTGCCGCCGCTTCCGACCCAGACCGGAAGAGGGTTCTGAACCGGGCGCGGGTAAACCCCCATATTTTTAATCGCCGGGCGATGTTTTCCCTTCCAGGTCACTTTTTCTGACTCGCGGATTTTTAAAAGCAGTTCCAGTTTTTCCTCGAACAATTCTTCATAATCGTTTAACTCATAGCCAAACAGGGGATAGGATTCAATAAAGGATCCCCGGCCTACCATAATTTCCGCCCGCCCATAGGAAATAGCGTCTAGGGTGGCGAAGTCCTGAAAAACCCGAACCGGATCATCCGTTGAAAGGACTGTAACCGCACTTGTAAGGCGAATTCGTTTTGTCTGAGAGGCTGCAGCCGCAAGGACCACAGCAGGTGCCGAGCAGGAAAAATCGCTACGGTGATGCTCCCCAACGCCAAACACATCCAGCCCCACTTCATCGGCGAGAATGATTTCTTCAACGACCTGCCGGTGCCGTTCACTATGACTGATCACTTTTCCTGTTTCTACATCAGGTGTTGTTTCAACAAAGGTACTGATGCCTATTTCCATTTTCATTCCTCCCTAAATAAATCAGACGGTTTGATATGTATCATAAATAACCGTAAGTAATTACCATGGTGGTTATTTATTATTTTGTAAGAGAAATATAACTGTAGTAAACTGTTTATAATGCTTCCTTTTCTATTGGTTTGGGTTACTATTAACAATAGAGGAAGATTTCGAATTTTTCAATTTTCAGCACACTTCATTGGGGAGAGCTAAAAAAATGAATTTTATTAAAATAAACGAAGCCGTTCAATTTGCCTCTGTTGCTCATGATGGACAATATAGAAAGAAATTGAATGTGCCATATATTTCACACCCATGTACAGCAGCTATCATTTTAATGTCTTATTTACCAAACACTCATTTCAGTGAAAAAGAGAAGGAAGAAATGGTGGTTGCCACGATTCTCCATGATGTCTGGGAAGATACTGATGTTACGCTGGAAGATATTGAAGAACGATTTGGAAAACAAGTCGCTGAATATGTAAAAGGAGCTTCCGAGCAAGACAAATCACTTCCGTGGGAGGAAAGGAAGCGCCAAAAGATTGAAGCGTTAAAAACAAAGAGTTTAAACTTGAAATATATCGTCTGTGCAGATAAAGTACATAATCTTTTATCCATTATTGAAGATCAAAAGGAATACGGTGATGAAGTCTGGTCTCGATTTAAACGTGGAAAACGAGAACAAGAATGGTATTACCGTTCGATTTATGATTCGTTAGTGTATGGAATGGAGGGAGATGTGCCAGTATTCTTCCATTTCTATAAAAATTTGATTGAGCAATGTTTTTAAGAAAAGTTTCGATGTATGAAAAACTGGTTTAGAGTTACTATTCAATCTTACTAGTGGACAAATGAAAAATTACGGTACCCACCATCATAAGAGAGTGATTTTTTGAAAAATTCAAACAAAACATTGACATCCAATGTCATTATGTATATGATGGATATATCAAAAATGAATAGAGTTAACTGTATTATTTACATGACTCTAATTTGCCTAGAGCTACCTCGTAAATAATAGCCAGTTATATTGTGCGTTAGGCAGGCATGATATAGCTGGCTTTTTGTTTTCTAGAATTTTTTATGAATAATAGATATGTCTTCGTTGCAAAGTCTCCCTGCAAAATGAAAGTAGGAATTTATAGAAGGATTAGCGAATGTTTTACGTATTAAATGTTTTGGGGAGATGAAATCATTGGCAAACAAAAAGGATGTTATATTAAATCATCATTTAAATGCTGTGAAATGGGTCGAGTCACTACTAGAAGTATCTGAAGAGTTTTGGAGAAAGCCAATAGCCGAAAATAAATGGACTGTAGCCGAAGTTGTAGGTCATCTCGTTTTTTGGGATGAATTTGTACTAAATAATCGAATCCCATATTTCTTTACAGATAAAGAAATGCCGAAAAGTCCCGATGTTGAAGAAGTGAATCGTCAAGCAGCTTATGAAAGTAGAAATAGTAGTAAAAAAGAGATTATTAGAAAGTTCATGACAGCTAGAAAACAAATGATTGATGAAATAAAAAATTTTGAAGATAATTTATGGTCAAAAGAATTTTCAATCGGAACAAGACAACTAACGCTATATGAATATTTTAATGGATTAGCTGAACATGATAACCACCACTTCGACCAAATTAAGCAAATCATGAATTAAAATTGCTCCAAAAAACGTTCAGTGATTTTAGCTCTTTCCATTTAACAAATGACCGTTAAATGCCACAAAGGGCAGAAATCACTGAACGACTAATCTAGATTGCATTCTCTGTTGGACCTTCAATTGCCTTGAAGGATGGACGCAGAAAAAAAGCAAGCACTAGCTTGCTTGAATGCACCGTCTACTTAGCCCATATTCAAACAATAGGAGGGATGAGAGATGTGTGTACTTGCGTCATCAGGTTGTAAAAATTGTGGGAATTGCCCTAAAAAGGGTTCATCTACCGCAACTAATAAAAACGATAAGAAATAGTTTTTTTCATATCGTGCCTTCTGTCTCAAAGTGGACAGAAGGTTTATTTCTCTTTTGTGTCATCCTGTATTGTTCTTCCCGTGTAAAATTTCCGCTGTTCATCCAAGGGGTTTTCCTTAGCCGTAATGGTGTGTGGAGTGATTTTCAATACGACGGTACTACTTCCCATAGAAGAACGATACGTTTTGACATGATGTTTCGATAAAGGTGATGAAAAATATCCGGGTACATATTTATCAATTAGCTGCTGCATGGCATGAGTAGCCTCATCGAGATCTGTCACGATTTCGGCTTTACCAAACAACATCACGCTCATATATCCTGTATCTGTCTTGGCGGGAATTTGATGAACCATTGTTCCGAAATTTTCACTGACTGTAAAGCAAACATGAGAGTTTTTTTTGAGAATATCCATTTTTCTTCCTTCTTCGGCTCCGTGTATATAGATGGCTCCGTTCCACCAAACAAAATTAAAGGGAACGACATAAGGTTCATTGCCATCAGTTAAACCTAAATATCCTGTTTGAGCAGTAGATAAAAAGGAAGAAATCCTCCCTTCATCCTTACACTCCATCATCTGTTTTCTCAAATAATACATATATTTCCTCCTCTGTGATTTTGTTATAATCATTGTAAAAACTCATTGACCTCAATTGTAGTGACAGATGGTGAGAGTTTAATGGGGTCAGTTGTGAAATGGGGCCTGGCCCCAAGTCGGGGCCAGGCCCCATTTAAGGAGGAAAGTATTATGTTCGAGTTAATCCCTCATCTTGATGCAACGAAAGGAGCACCACTTTATTTACAGCTTTATGAATATATTAAAACGCAGATTTTACAAGGGCATTTAAAGCCAGGGGATTATTTACCTTCTGTAAGAGCCCTTTCGAATCATTTAGGTATTAGCCGAAATACAGTGGAAGGAGCTTATGCTCAGCTGAAAGCAGAAGGATATGTAGAAAGTAAGCCACGTGTTGGACTCATCATCAATGAGTTAGATGAGGAAATTCATCCTCTACCCAAAACGAAACACGAGATAAAGTCCTCTGAAAAACAAACGACTTCAAAACCAAAATATGACTTCCGTTATGGGAATATTGATACAGAACATTTTCCGATGAAGCTGTGGCGTAAATGTATGAATGAAGCAATGGATATGGAGCGAGAGCAAATTTTATGGTACGGAGAACGACAAGGTGATTCTGAACTAAGAGAACAAATCAAGGATTATATATTTAAAGCAAGGGGAATTCAATGTTCTCTTGATCAAATTATCATCGGTGCAGGTATTCATCAAATGGCCGGACTTCTATGTCAGCTCTTTTCAACCAATACAATAGCGATTGAAAACCCGTCTTATGATGGAATTCGTTCTGTTTTCCAAAATCACCAATTTTCACTTCTTCCCATTTCATTAGAAAAAGACGGAATCAATATAGAAGAACTTGAAAAAAGCCCATCCAAAATCGTGTATGTAACACCATCTCACCAGTTACCTATGGGCATGGTCCTACCGATCGGAAAAAGACAAAAACTATTAAGCTGGGCAGTGAAAAACAAAGGTTTCATTATAGAAGATGATTATGACAGTGAATATCGCTATGAAAGTAAACCCATTCCAGCATTAAAAGCTTTTGATACTCACGACCGCGTTATTTATTTAGGTACGTTTTCAAAGGTTTTAACACCAGCACTACGCGTTAGCTACATGGTTCTACCAAGCACTTTATTAAAAGCATTTCAAAGAAAATTTCATCGATATAATCAACCGGTTTCAACGATTATTCAAAAAGCGTTGGCTCTATTCATGAAGTACGGCTATTTAGAACGTCATATCCGAAAAATGAGAACGATTTATGCAAAAAAACAACAAGTTCTCATTCAAACGATTCACGAGTGCTTTGGTGAAAAAGCGACCATCATTGGGGAAAAAGCAGGACTTCATCTTCTCATCCAGATTAACGATGTTAAAAATGTCGAGCGTTTCGTTCAAAAAGCAGAAGAGGCAGGTATCAAAATTTACTCGGCGGCAAAGTACTGGTTTGATCATACCAAAACCCCGCCTCCGTATTTATTATTAGGATTCGGTGGCTTAAGTGAAAAAGAAATTCAAGAAGGGATTCGTTTGTTGAAGGATATTTGGAAGACTTCATATAGTAATAACAACATTTTGTGAAACGTCGGTTTATTAACATTTAAAAAATTATTATGGTTATTTGTGGTAAAATTAATTTGAAAAGGGGACTATGGCTTATATTATAGCGATTTTAATCATTACTTTGAAAGTGAAGCTGAAGGTGGGGCATTAATGGTTTTATTATTCCCTTTTATATTTATTACTAGATTTTTAAACTGTTTTCTAAAAATTTGTTGGTTCCTTCCTTTTTAATAAATATCTGTTTAGCTTCAGGTGGTTGGTTTCCGTGGGTGGTCACCTTTTTATGGGGTATTATGGATTTAAGTTACAACAATGACTTTCTTCAGTACATTGGGAAACGACTAACGACTCATCATTAAAGAGGTGATATAGGATGATTAGTATAGCTGATAAAGCACCGGAATTGGTTAAGGAATGGCATCCTACTAAGAATGGTGATAAAACACCTTATATCGTATCATAAACGAATTGCCCTATGTACCAACGACGATGGAATAAATCCTTTCCAGAGTTAGCGTTATTCTACTATATCAAAAAGATATTAAAGGATACGGTTCTTGAGTACTCTTTACCCATAAAAAAATTTAAAGCGGTCGATATTTTTATTCCTTCTCTAAAAACAGTCATTGAGTATGACATAAAACAGAATTGGTCGCCGATGTACAAGGAGAGATTATTGATATAAATGAATCTATTAATGTTGTTGTAGCCAAACTAACATTGAAACAAGCAAACGAATTAAAAAGATATCCTGGAGTAAAATATGTTGAGCTAAAATCAAAAGGGTTGAAGCATTTGAATAAAAAGGGAGATATATATGAAAAAATATTTTTTTCTATTAATGCTACTAATTATTCCATTTGGTTTTACAGCTAAAGCTAATGCAAGTTTATCAGATGATGCTGTAATTATAAGAAACGTTTTATTAGGAGTAGACTATTATTCCGAATCTAATACAGTTGTAGCATATTATCTACAAGTTATTGATGAATCAGGTAGTGAACCTTATTATAAAGTTGGTGCCCAAAAGACTATTCATTATAACGGGTATAAGAAAATTGATGAAAAAAACTTTGAAGAACAAATTGAAACAGATACTGATTTATATTACGACATCTTTGTTAATGATGAAATTTTTGGTAAAGAAGCTCACGTTTATGATGATGCAAGAGGTAGGGAATTGTCTGAACAAGAAATAAACCAATATGTAGAGGAAATCCTAGCTGATAATAAAAAGTATTTTGAAAATCCTCCAAGTGAGGAAGAATTATATAGTGAAATTGATAAAATTATGAAGGAAAAGGGGATTACTTCATATTATAGGAAAATGAATTTCTTTGATTATTTATCTCTACCTTCAACAATAATACTGATAATTATTGTATTATTAATAATTAATAACATAAAACCAATTTTAAATAAGATAAAAACATAATTGTTTTTGCTGATAAATTGAACCTCTTCCCACATGAGAAAATGAGCCACTCTATTTCCAGTTAGAATATCGTGTTGATATGGAGAGATAGGAATAATATGCTTGTTGCCTTTTCGAAACATACAAACGTTTTGCCTTTTAAGTCAAGTCATGACTCTAAAAGGTCTATGACAATACATACCATAATCTCCAACGATAGGAGTGACTCAAAATTAAATTAGCTTTTGAGTATTAAACTGTTATTTAAATTATAAAAATTTCTTTTAAAAAATAAAAAATTGTTTAGTTTTTTATTAACAAACAGTCGATTTAATGGAATAACACTTATAAACAAAAATTATATTTATGTTAAACTTGGGTGTAAGGTTATGAAGTAAGGTATTATATTCATTTGGTTCCTTGTTGTATTAAAAATAATTCATGATTTGAAATATAGTGTCACTCATTTAGTAGTAAGTTTTCTAATTTTTAATTAAGGATGAAGAACTCTCCCCAAACGATAAATAAATTAGAAAAGAAGGAATCATTATGGTAAGATACTTAATTTTGAGTGGGATTTTTTTTATTGTTTTAGCATTAGAAGTCTTTACTTTTAATTGGCAATCCCAAAGTGACTATTCATTAAGAGCTTCTGCTCTAAATGATAGAGTATTAGTATTCGGTACTGAGATTAAAAGCACTCTTGAATCCATTCGTAAATCGAATGAAATATCTCCTAATGCTTCAGCTGCTCTAGGAAGAACTCTTTCCATTGCAATAATGATGGCATCCATGCAAAAACCTGGGGGATCAACAAATATTAATATTATTTGTGATGGACCAATTGGAGGCATTACCGTAAATGCAAATTCTGAAGGAAGGGTTAAGGGGTATGTAAAAAATCCTAACGTCGATTTGTTTCTTAATAATAGAGGGAAGCTTAAAATAAGTCCTGTTATAGGAAATGGTACTATTAAAGTAACTATGATCCAAACAAATGGAGAAACTATAAAAAAAGAATCACCTATTGTATCGGGTGAAATAGGTGAGGATTTCTCATACTTTTTTTCTGAAATTCAAGGGATGCCTACAGCAGTTGCAGTTGGGGAAATAATTGATACTGATAATAGTATAAGGGTTTCGGGTGGATTCATTATACAAATTGTAGAACCCTTAAATGATGAAGAAATTTACGAATTAGAGAACAGATTAAATCAAATGGAATCTCTTTCTTCTCAGTTAAGCAATGGCAAAACTGTTCAAGAAATCCTAGAAAGTATAGTTGGTCCTATTAAAATAATTGAACGAAAACAAATAAATAATTTTTGAGTCCTAGAATTCAAAATAAATTGTATTCAACAAACGGGTCGATTATTTAATTTGATTCTTAGATTAAACAACCTTAAGTTTTGATGGTTTAGAAATTGATGGGATTGGTGTAAATGAGTTCATATAAGCTTAAACAACACATTGGCATGGAAAGAGTATGGTTTACCAGAAGGATATGTTGTAATATTTGAGCCTGGGGCAGAATGTATTTATTGTTTGGATACAACACAAATCTATAATGGTGAATGCCCAAAGGTGAAAAAGAAGCTGATAATTTATGAATTTATAAAACAACAATTAGAAATCAACGATTAGGTAACATATTCAAATATTTGTCCGATATGTTAAAAAATAAGTCATGTAAAAAGGTATCATAATTTTTTATCAAGAATATATAAAGAGTAAAGGAGTGATAGTATGAGAGATCCATCAACAGGAGGAGTTGGACGATTAGACCCTAGTATTGGCGGATTAGGAAAGGGAATAAAACCAGGTGGTTAAGAAGCACTCTTAGAGGGTGCTTTTTACATTTCTGAGTAAATTAAGAATACAATAGGTATATAGGAAATGTTTATTAATAAGGAAGTGTTTTAAAGATATGATTCATGTTACATCAGAGGATAAAGATTAAGCTGCAGATTACATTATTTATTTGATTCAAGGTAGCTGTCCAATAGCGGAATTAACCCTCATAACCCCGTAATTTATATTTATATCTCCAAATGTATTCATTTATTATCCCACGTTTATAGATTTTAATTCCTTTTTTGAACTTTGTATTACGTGTACTTTGAATGTCTTGACCAACTTCATTTAGAACTTTTTCATATAGTCTATTTAAGGCTTTTGGAGTCTTATTCGTTTTTATTATAACTATTTTATAATTTCTGCTAGTATTTACTACATTTTAATTAATCAATTTCCTAGTATTGACCAAAGGATATTTGCATTGTATTGCTGTATTGATTTATTTTATTCCAAAGAAATATGATAATGCTAATATATAATTTTATTAATATAGGAAGTGTTTGTTTCCGTAATATCCCCCTCAATTGAGAATAAGATGTAAATAGTAACCTTTCAATGAGGGGAGATAGAAGCCGAAATGACTTCTTGGGAAAAGAGGGTTAAATATCCGGGTTTACCTATTGCTCAATATGAGCGGGGACAAAATGCTCGCTATTTTAAGCTTGTTGCACATCCGATTAAGCAAAATATTTTATCTGAATTAGAGATAGATACGATTGGTTACAATGGTGTGACGCCTGGACCACTCATTATTCTAAAGCAAGGTGAATGGGTATTTTTAGAGGTTGAAAATCAATTGGATCAACCAACAGCTCTTCATGTTCATGGCCTAGCAAAACCGAATATAGAAGATGGAGTGCCAGAAATAGAGCCAACTCCAACCATTAAACCTGGTGAAAGCTATACCTACAAGTTTCAAGCCTGGCAAAGCGGAACCTTTTTTTATCACTCCACACATGACTTTCAAGCGAATTTAGGACTTATTGGACCATTTATTGTTCTCCCGAATGAGGAACAACAGATTCCCCATCATGATTTCATCCAAGTTATTCAACAATGGCAAATTAAGCAGCCTGAACTTGGAAAGGTGTTTCCAGGTACATATCAACCTATTAAATTTGGAAATAATCCAAACTTTTTTACACTGAATGGAAAAAGCTTTCCGGATACCGTCCCGATGTACATTCGATATGGCGAAAAAGTAAGAATGCGTTTCATTAATAAAACGAACTCTAATCATACCATTCACATTCATGGTCACGATTTTCAAGTTGTGGAGGTCGATGGCTTTCCGAGAAAGTACCTTTTTGATGATACGATTGTAGTCGGAAGTGGAAAACGCTGGGCGGTTGAATTTATGGCTAATAACCCAGGTATTTGGCCTATAAACGGGACAAAGACATTCCATGAGTCAAACAATGGTGAAACGCCTGGTGGGATGATAACTAGATTGATTTATAAAAAAAATAATTCTTCTCATCAATAGAAAAGCCCGATCATCATCATGTTGGGCTTTATTTCTTTTTATGAGTAATTCCCTACTTTTTAAGAGTAAAACAGGGGCAATTTTACAAAAAATAAGGGCGTACTCATAAAAAGGGAGATGAATTATATGTCAGACATAAATCAAATGCCTCGGGAAGAAGGAATTGATCATACTTTAAGCCTTATGCGTGAAGGGTATTTGTACATTATAAACAGACGGAAAAGCTTTCATTCTGATGTTTTCGAAACGAGGTTGCTTGGTCAAAAAGCGATCTGCATGGGAGGAAAGGAAGCAGCAGAAGTCTTTTATGACACGGAGAAATTCAAAAGAAAAAATGCAGCACCAAACCGGGTGGTGCAAACATTGTTTGGTAAAGATGGAGTTCAGGCGTTAGATGGAGAAGCTCATAAGCATCGCAAGGAAATGTTTATGTCCATCATGTCTTCTGAAGCACTTGAAAAACTAATCAACATCACAAAAAAACAGTGGGAGAATGCCATTGAGAAATGGGAACAGTTAGATGAAGTTATTTTTTATGAAGAGGCTAAGGAAATGATGTGTAGGACAGCCTGTGAGTGGGCGGGTGTACCCGTTCCAGAAGACAAAATGAAAAGAATAACAAAAGATTTAGGGGCCATGTTTGAGTCACCAGCAGAAATCGGTCCGGCACATTGGCTAGGGAGAAATGCACGAAATCGTGTTGAAAGCTGGATTGAAGGATTAATTGATGATGTTCGAAATGGAAACCTCAACCCTCCTGAAAACACTGCTTTACATAAATTTGCGTGGCATCGCGATTTGAATGAAAATCTGTTAAATAAGAAGGTTGCTGCTGTAGAAGTGATCAATATTTTACGGCCGATTGTTGCGATTGCGATATTCATTAATTTTCTTGCGATCGCAGTGCATCAATATCCAGAGGAAAGGGAAAAACTGAAATCACGTGATGAAAAATATGCTCAAATGTTTGTCCAGGAGGTTCGCCGCTTTTATCCGTTTTTTCCGTTTGTCACGGCACTGGTGAAAAAAGATTTTACTTGGAAGGGATATAAATTTGATAAAGATACCTTAACTTTACTTGACCTTTATGGAACCAATCATGACCCCGAAATTTGGGAATATCCTGATGAATTCAGACCAGAACGATTTGCCAATTGGGAAGGAAATCCTTTTAGTTTTATTCCGCAGGGTGGCGGGGATTACTCTTTGGGACATCGCTGTGCTGGAGAGTGGGTCACCATCGAAGTCATGAAAGTTAGTCTTGATTATCTAGCAAATCGAATAGAATATGAAATTCCTAAGCAAGATTTAAGTTATAAAATGAACAGCATACCAAGTATTCCTCAAAGTAAAATAGTAATGAAAAATGCAAAGAGGAAAATGTAACTTCAAGAAAGTCTCAACCTGGTTGTGTTGGGGCTTTTTTAGATAAAGCGGTGGGAGGGACGATGAAAGAGAATCACCATTTTTTTATATTAACCTATAAGCAAAAATAACCAATAATTGGTAAAATAATGTTGTAAATAAATATATAAAAGTACTTTCTAAGGGGGAAAGCAATTAAAAAACGTTATTTGGTGCATGTTTCTTAATCATAACTTTCTTGCTCATTGTTTATTATAAACAGCAGCTGCCACCTACAATAGAGTCCTTGAAATATACTGTGAAGTTGATATAACAATATCTATCTTGTTAGGAGTGATTTTTTGTTCAATTTCATCTCTTTTTCTATCGTATTTCTTATACTCTTTATCGTCATTGAAAGAGTCGTTCGGAAAAGAGCAAATATTGAAGTGAAAGGATTTTTCTACAAACATATTAATAGACAGCATAAATGGGGAAAAATATTAATCATTTTACTAAATATATTGATATATTTCCCATTAATTTTTTATTCAGACATGATAGAAGGTTATTATATGATTATAGGAATTATAGTATTATACGGATTTCGTGCCTTTATGGAATGGAAATATGAAAAGGAAACGAAAAGATACATCATTAGTGTTATGACTAGCATATGTCTACTCATTTATTTGATTGGGGTAGAAATAATTTTGTAGTTTTTGAGGAATCAATAACCCGCCTAGTAGCATTTATTATTAAGTGTGCAATAATTAACTTAAAACATACATTTATGATAAATATTGATAAAGAATCATAAGAGGGATGGTTGGCCTATAATGAATAGTAAAATTAGATATCAACTAATTAAATTAAGTAAAAATCATATACCTGATCTTATAAATTTATCAGCCTCAGTTGGATGGGATTATGATGAACACGAAATAAATACCATTTTGTCTGTAGGAACTGTATTTGGACATATAAATGAAAAAGGAGACATTATTTCCAGTGCAGCCATTATTCCTTATGATAGTGTGTTAGCTTCTATCGGAATGGTCATTGTGAACAAAAATTATAGAGGATATGGTTTAGGGAAAGAGGTAACGGAGGCTTGTATTAAATCAGTATCAAGTGAAACGACTATTATGTTAATAGCTACAGATGAGGGAAAAGCTCTATATAAAAAATTAGGCTTTCAAACATTTACTTATGTACATAAGTTTTTATGTGGAAACTATACTCCATTTCGAATAAAGCATGGCATTAATGATTACAAAATAGTCCCTTTAAAGGAATGTCACTTCAACCAAGTGAAAGAGCTTGATCATTCAGCTATCGGTGCTGATAGAACATCCTTTCTAAAAGTGAGAATTGAACAAGCGAAAGAAGGAATTGTAGTTAAAAATAGTAAAGGGGATATTGTTGGTTATGGACTATGCGTTGAAGGGTCCGTTAATTTAATCCTTGGACCTATTGTAGCAATGAATGATGATGTAGCTACACACATAATAGAGCATTTAGTTCAAGGCTATCAAGGAAAGTTGAGAATTGACGTACCTGATGGACAGGAATCCTTTATGAAGTATCTAGAGAAATCTGGTTTTATGAAAGATCGTAAGCCACCTGTCATGATTAAAAATTCCATGACTCTACCATTAAGAAATAAAATACTCTATGGAATTGCTGCTCAGGTTTTTGGTTAGTTTAAAAGTAAAATGTATTTGCGATTTTACATCAGATTACTTTAAAAGTTTTAAAGGTTTATAAACAGGAATTAAAATTTAGGATGGATGAAAAATGAATAGGCCAATTCGAATCATTTTAGTTATGACAGCTTTACTTTTTACGATAACTATATTACAACAAATCAAATCTGACGATCACGGAAGAATTGGTGAAATTGAAGTAAATAAGTTCCTGTTACTCCCTCTTAAAATAGACCCAGAAGTAGATTATAATGCACCTGAAATTTACTTTAATGAAGATACTAAAGTAGTCGGTAAGGTTAATCATGTAAAAGATTTAAAAGATGGTCAAGAAGTGAAGGTATGGGTGAAAGAAAACGATGGAGTGAAACTCGCATACAAAATTAAAGTCATAAAAGAATAAGCTACGAAAAAACGCTCAGGCTTTTCCCGAGCGTTTTTTCAATAGTTTAAACGATTCACCCGTCATCACGATTTTCTCAATTCGACTTCTTCTCCATATGAAATAGTGACAACTTTTGTATAAGCATAATCTTGTAAAAGGTCTTCTAGCATTTGATCTTTATCCATCATATTTTCAACGATCGGAAAAGCAGTTAGCAATTGATTTAACACTTCTGGTTCTGGAGAGGTGTTTTTCGTTGGGAAGGTGTGACATGGGATGACGTACTTTACATCAAGTAAATGTTTAACGGCATAAGCAGCTTCTTCAGGTCCCATTGTGAATTGACCTGAGCAAGATAAAATGGCGACTTCAGGTTGGTAGACTTCTTGAATTAATTTCATATCATAGGTTAAGGCTGTGTCACCAGAGAAGTAGACCGTATAATCATCCATTAAATTGAACACATAGCCTGCTGCTTCCCCGGCATAAATGGGAGTACTTTCAGTTTCTTTAAAGGACGAAGTATGTATGGCTTGAACCATTGTTGCTTTTACATCGCTTAGTGTAACACTTCCTCCAAAATTTAAAGGAAATACATTTTTGACTCCTTGTTGTAATAAAATCATGGCTAATTCATATTGGGCTACGACCATCACATCAGGATTTGCATCCAACATTTTTGATAATCCACTCGTATGATCAAAGTGCCCATGAGTTAAAAAGACAGCATCAATGGAACGATAAAAATCTTCATTGTCTAAATGTTTTGGGAATCCTGGATTCAGATCAAAAAATGGATCAATTAAATAGTTTTTTTCATTTTTACTTTTTAAAACATACATCGCATGACCTAAACGAGATATTTTCATAGAATTCCCCCTGTCTTTTTGAAATTTTTTATCCAATAAAATAGATATACGGAAAAGCTATTTTTAGAACAAAAAGACAGGGAAACTTATAAATTTTTACCTTGAAAATACATGCCCCTTCCCTGAATGGTGCTGAACTTTATCGATCATAAAGCCCATGAGAGAGGCTAGCACTTGCTGAAAAAGCATTCCGACAATAACAGGAACGGCAACTGGAGCGGGAAAGTAGGCAATCGCAATAACCGCACCGGCACTAATGTTTCGCATTCCACTGTTATACATCATCGAAATCGTTGTGCTCTCATCCTGCTTCAGCAAACCTCCAAAAAGCCAGCCGATTCCATAGGAGAATAACGCTAATATAAAAACAACTGCCGCAATGGTCATTAATTCAGCATCAAAATGTTTAAAATAAGAAGCGACACTCGAACTGTTAATCGCAACAACAGCACCAACCCCAAGCTTGGCAAACGGTGATAAAGTTGTTGCAAGTTTTTCGGTCGTTTCTTTTTTCATCCACTGATTAAAGCCCATCCCGATAAGAGAAGGGATGACAATCATCCATAATAAACCTTTCATAATGGCCAAAACATCCATCTCAACAGATGACCCAACAAGCCACTTTAAAACAGCTGGTACAATAATCGGTGACAATAACGTATCTAAAAGAATAATCGATAACGTCAGTACGATATTCCCTCGATAAATCGATACCCAAATTAAGCTAGTAATCCCCGTTGGAATGACAAAGGCTAACACAAGCCCTGTTACATAATACGGATTATCCGGAAATAACCACGTTCCTGTCCCAAACGCCAAAAGTGGCATCAACAAATGAAGAATCAAAAGTGTCACCATTAATGAAAAAGGATGATGAATTACCTTTTTCAAATCAGAAAAATTAGAACGAAGACTCCCCGAAAACGTCATAAACGCAAAAATCCAAGGAACTAAAAATATAAAGTTATCTAAAGCCGTTGAAAAAACAATTCCCATTCCTACACTGACTGGGGTAATCAAAGGCATGAGCTTTTGAAGAACCCGATTCAATTGATCTAACATATCACGTTGGCTCCTTAAGTGATGCAGTTAAACCTGCAACGAGTTTCCTTTTAAAATATTAAAACAAATTGGTCCTTATGAATTACAAGCATTATAAAGGTTATTTTAGAGTAGATGGGGAGGGAATGCAAAGGAATAGATTAGAAATATATTTTCATATTCCATCGGTCGATACACTATATTTGTTCGACCGACGGAGTCTTTAACGATTTTTACCCAACAAATTGGTCGTGGATTACGCCTTCATCCTAATAAGAACTATTGCGTCATCATTGATTTCAAAGAAAAAAAAGCCAAGAAAAGAAAAATTATTGTATGACTATTTCGACTTAAAAAATGAATTAGGTAGACGCCCTATAAAATGGTTATATTACTTTCCATGCTACAACGTGGAAAATCAAAGTGGTATCACTCAACAACACCAGAAGAAGTTGCTTCTTTCTTTCATCAATATTTAACAGAAAAAGAATATCGGAAGAAAATAGACTTCAATGATAAAGAAACGAAAAAGCTCTGGAACTATAATAAAGAAAAAGTGAGTAAGCTAATTGATAGAATGCCAATGAGTAAATGGAGTGGAAGTTCAAAAGGACTAGTAACTTATGAAAATAATGTGTTTAAAATAAATATCTATGTACAAAAAGAAGATGAAGACATTTTATATGAATGGACAAAACAAATTTGCTTATACCGTCTTCATTACCACTTCGAACGAAAAGCCAATAACACAACAAAGAAATGAGGAGAGATAAATGGAATGCGTTTTTTGTACAATGGACAAATTTGAGTTAGAAAACGAACTTGCCTATGCCATTTTTGATAAGTATCCCGTCAATAAAGGCCACATGCTAATCATTCCGAAACGTCACACAGCCAATTACTTTGATTTAACAATAGAAGAACGTCTAGCTATTGACAAACTTTTATTTCAAGGAAAACAGCTACTAGATGAAACATATAGTCCTGATGGTTACAACATTGGTATTAATTGTGGTGAAGTAGCAGGACAAACGATTTTCCACGTACATGTACACCTTATTCCAAGATATAAAGGAGACATGGAAGATCCAAGAGGTGGAGTGCGTGGGGTGATACCGGAGAAGATGAAGTATTAATGGTAGTGTAAGGAATAATAAATACACGAAAGGTATGTTCTACGGCGAATTTTTGGATAATGACTTGGTCATGGAAGGTGAATAGAATGAAATGCCTTGCTTATGCAGGGCATTTTTTTATAAGAAGGACTCTATCGAATTTTATGTATAATTCCTTTTTTACATAAACAAAATCTTAACTTTTAAAATTAAATGAACACAAGAATCATACATTTATGGTTATATATATTATAATTGGATATATATGAAAAAGGTACTATAAGTTAAGGTGATACTATGATCGTCTATGAAGCAACTAAAGCTGAATTTATGTTAGATTTATTTGAAGATCAGCTAGTACCAACTATTTGTGAAAATTTTAATAAAAAGTTAGGCAAAGTAAATGAACGAGAAGTAAGGGCATGGGATAATTCGATGCAATATATGTATCGAGTATTGAATGATAGTGAAATACCGAATGATGCTGGTGTTGCGATTGAATTTAATATTCCGCATACTTCAAAGCGTGTGGACTTTTTAATTTCTGGTATTGATGAAAATAAAAAAGATTCAGTCGTCATCGTAGAGTTAAAGCAGTGGGAAAAAATAGAGAAAGTAGAAGGAAAAGAAGCGATTGTTAAAACAGCTATTAATCGAAGCTTAGTAGAAACAACTCACCCATCCTATCAAGCTTGGTCTTATGCATCATTGATTCAAGATTTCAATGAAACCGTACAACAAGAAAAGATGAAGCTTTACCCATGTGCTTATTTACATAATTACATGGATTTAGGTCCACATGATCCACTCATTGATTCAAGCTACCAATATTACATTGAAAAAGCACCAGTTTTTATAAAGGGAGGAGCAGCCAAGCTTCGTTCATTTATTAAAAAATATATTAAATACGGCGACAATAAAGAAAACCTATACAAAATTGAAAATGGAAGAATCCGTCCATCGAAATCATTACAAGATTCTCTTAATCGTATGTTAAAAGGGAATCGAGAATTTACAATGATTGATGAACAAAAAGTAGTGTACGAAACAGCACTTCAGCTAGCAAAAGAAGTAGAAAGAACGAAAACAAAACATGTATTAATTGTTGAAGGCGGACCAGGTACAGGAAAATCTGTGTTAGCAATTAATTTATTAGTGGAGCTAACCAATCGGAATTTAGTCTGTCAATACGTGACGAAAAATGCAGCTCCACGAAATGTATATGCTCGTAAACTACGTCAAGATTTTCGAAAAGGGCATATTGATAATTTATTTACAGGCTCAGGTAGCTTTATAAGTACACCTGAAAATGAATTTGATGCTCTTATTGTTGATGAAGCACACCGTTTAAATGAGAAATCAGGAATGTTTCAAAATTTGGGTGAGCATCAATTAAAAGAAATTATTAAAGCTTCTAAGCTAGCAATCTTTTTTATCGACGAAAGACAACGGGTTACGATAAAAGATATCGGCAGTACCAAGTTAATTGAACAATATGCAAAAGAGTTTGGAGCTGTTATTTTAAGAACCAAATTAGAATCTCAATTTCGATGTAATGGGTCTGATGGCTATTTAGCATGGATTGATGATATTTTGCAAATTCGAACAACAGCAAATGCCAATTATTTTGATATGAACTATGATTTCCGTATTTATTCGGATCCAAACGAATTAAGGCAAGAAATAGAACACCTAAATAAAGGTAGAAATAAATCACGGATTGTAGCTGGATACTGTTGGGATTGGATAAAAGAAGGTAAAAATAATCCAAATCATTATGATATTGTCCTTCCAGATCACAACTTTAAAATGAGCTGGAATCTAGGTAACACAGAAACATGGGCGATAGATGAAGATTCGGTATTACAAGCAGGATGTATCCACACCTGTCAAGGACTTGAATTTGACTATGTAGGGGTCATTATTGGTGAAGACTTAATATGTCGTAATGGCGAGATTCAAACAGACTATACAAAACGAGCTAAAACAGACACTTCACTAAAAGGTATCAAAAAAATGATGAAAGAACAGCCTGAAAAAGCTCAAAAGCTAGCTGATGTAATCATTCGAAACACCTACAGAACTCTTTTAACAAGAGGTCAAAAAGGCTGCTTTGTATATTGTGTTGATAAAGGATTAGAAGATTATCTTAAAGAAAGAATGAATAGAGTTCATTATTATGATGATGCAAAGAAAGAAATTCAGTTAGTTGCTGATAAAAATAGACGATATAAACATGAAGAAAACAATAAAAGTTAAAACAAGGTGATTAAATGAAACTCAATGGCTTCTTAGAAGAACTTAAATTGAATAACAAGGAGTACCCTGAGACGAAACTAATTCAAAGTCTAGCACCTAAGGAATATATTGAAGTATTAACACTTCATGCAGCTAGAAAATTAAGTGAACGGTTTAACTATTTAGCAAAAAATAACAGGTTTAGTGAAATAATACAACTAACTGAACAACTTACTAAACTTGTTTCAGAGCCTAATGAAGAGTTTGAGCTTCCATTATCAATGATCACGTATAGTTATGACCATGATAACTTACCAATAACTGAGGATATATTTCTTTCAAGACTCAGTTTAATACATAATCAAAAGCACACAATTAAAAACTTCTTTAAAACATTAAAGTATGAAATGTTGACAGCAGATGCTATTGATTTTATGGTTAGTTTTATCCGGATGTCTGGTCTACAGCTATTGATAAGGCCATTAAAGGAATTAGAAAAAAGAGGAGTCCCTGTAAGAGTCATTACTTCTACATATCTAGGTATAACTGAACCAAAAGCGTTAATGAAATTATTAGAATTCAACAATATAAAAGTTAAGGTAGTAGATACTCAAAATGAATCGTTTCATACAAAAGCATACCTTTTTCATAGAGAGTCTGGAATGAATACAGTGATTGTTGGTTCATCAAATCTTTCACATTCAGCTTTAAAAAATGGACACGAATTAAATGTGAAAATACCAGATACTTCGTTTTTGCCTATTTATCATGAAACTAAAAAAGTATTTGAATCTATTTGGAACAATAAAGAAACGGTGACAATTACTAAACCATTTATTTTATCTTATAAACAATATTTTGTTGCAAAGCGTAATTTTGACAAAACAAAATTTAGTAATCAAGTAGCAGAAGTGAAAAAAGAATATAATCATGAAATAGAATTAAAGCCTAATAAAATGCAACAAAAAGCTTTAAAGAACTTAAAACATACACGGAAGAATGGAAATAATAAAGGCGTTATAATTGCTGCAACAGGTACGGGGAAAACATATTTATCTGCTTTTGATGTAAAGGAGTTTAATCCGAATAAACTATTATTTATCGCTCATAGAGAAGAATTATTAGATAATGCAATTGACACATTTAAAAAAGTTATTCCTTACAATGAATTATATGGAAAGATTACTGGGAATGCTAAACAGCTTGAAAAACGGTTTATATTTAGTACTGTCCAGTCTCTTCATAAAGATGAAACATTATATAAGTTCTCACATGAGGAATTTGATTATATTGTAGTAGATGAATTTCATCATGCACAAGCACCCACCTATCGAAAAGTACTTGATTATTTTAAACCGAAGTTTTTACTAGGATTAACTGCAACTCCAGAAAGAATGGATGGTCGTGATGTATTATCATTATGTGATCACAACATTGTGTATGAAATTCGTTTACGTGATGCTCTTAATGCAGATTTATTAGCACCATTTCATTATTTTGGAGTTTCTGACCATACGGTTGATTATAGCAAAATTCCAATAAAAAGTGGTTTTTTTCAAGAGGATATTCTAGTTCAGGCTCTAAAAACAAACGAGAGAACAGATTTTATTATTGATATGATAAAAACTTATGGATATGATGGAGATCGAATGATCGGTCTAGGCTTTTGTGCCAATATAGAGCATGCAAGATATATGAGTGAAGAATTTAATAAAAGAGGATTTAATACAACATATTTAACAGGTGATCATAGTGTTACTGAACGTGAAGAAATGATAAGACGTTTAGAAGATGAGAGAGATCCTTTAGAATTGATTTTTACTGTTAATATTTTTAACGAAGGTATAGATATTCCAAAGGTAAATCTTATCCTTTTTTTACGTCCAACAGAATCTTCAACAATATTTATCCAACAATTAGGTAGAGGGCTTAGAAAAGTAGAGGGAAAAGAATTTGTAACCATATTAGACTTTATAGGAAACTATCAAAAGTCTTTTGTTGTTCCACTTGCCCTTTCAGGACAAATTAATCAAAAGGCTTTTGATAAAGATTCACTGAGAGTTGCCGTTACGCATGAGTTTGCTGATTTGCCAGCTGGTTCTTATGTTGACTTAGATCCGATTTCACAAAAAGAAATTCTTGAAAAAATAGATTCAATTAATATGAATGCAGCAGATATGCTAAAATCCCTTTATCAACAGTTTAAAAATGAACTCGGAAAGTCACCAGAAATATTGGATTTTTTATACACAGAACAATCACCAAGTTTTACTTTTTTCATCCACAAATATAAAACTTGGGTACAAACAAAAGAAAAAATGAAAGATTTAAATGAATTAGATGAAAAAATTCTACATAATTCTTTAATGTTAGAGGTTATTGAACGTTTAGAAGGACAGTTTCCAATAAAATGGCCATATGAAATGATTATTCTTGAACTATCATTTATACAAAAGAAGGTATCATTAAATGATGTAGTTTGCCGTCTAGAAAAAAGATTTGGAACAAATATTCAAAATGAAATGCATGGATCATTAATCAAGCAGGCAATGCGTCGATTATCCAATCCTTATAAAAAACAAAAATGGAGTTTTGGTAATGTAGATAATGACAGATTTATATTAGATGATAAAATACTTGAATTAACAGATGATCCAGAGTTTTACCAATACTTAAAAGAAAGAATTGATTATGGAATTATTGAATATAGAAGAATCTTCCAACCACAGAAGCTATTAAAAAGTGAAGAAAAACTTATGTTGTACCAAAATTATACAAGAAATGATATTATCTTTTTATTTGAAGCAGGAGTGAAAGAAGGTTCTTGGAGAGAAGGTGTCAGTAGAGCAGGAAACCATTACTTCCTTTTTGTTAATTTAAATAAATCAGAATCTGTTGAAGAACACTTAAAATATAAAGATTATTTTATTGATCAATCTCACTTCCATTGGCAAAGTCAAAACCAAACATCCCATGAATCAACTGTAGGCCAAAATTATATAAATCATAAAGAGAAAGGCCTTCATATACATTTGTTTGTACGTAAATTTGATAAAATGCACGGGATGACTTTGCCATTTATGTACCTTGGAGAAGTTGATTATGTATCAAGTCATGGAGATAAACCAATGAACATTACGTGGCGTCTCCATCATCCCGTGCCAGAAGATTTATTTATTGACCTTATCCGCTAACAAAGCATCAATAGTCGGTACATCCGCCGGTGCCCATTCGAGAGTTTGTAATTCTTGGATGGGTACCCATTTTAATTCAGCATGTTCTTTAGCTTTTGGCTCTCCTGCAATGATTTTCGCTTTATATGTCAGTAGATTGACGATAATGTTTGGATATTCATGATGTACTTCTTCGATTTTTTCAAAAACGTTAATAGTACAGCCTAACTCCTCTTTTATTTCTCTTACTAATGCTTCTTCTGGATTTTCACCTTCTTCGATTTTTCCTCCTGGAAATTCCCATAAGTTAGGAAGGGACATTTCAGGTGAACGTAAGGCACATAAAATTTCTTCATGATCATTAAATATAACTGCTCCGACAACTCGAACTGTTTTCTTCATCGAACCGCTCCTTTGTTAAAACTTCTTATTTATTTTATCAGAACAATTGTGGAAGAGACAGTTGCATTTATTATAATCAACTTATGGTTAAGTGTTTAACAAATTTGCTATAATCAAACATTCAAATGCGGCTTTCAATATGATTCCCCGAACTTTCAAAATGAAAAATCGGTTTTTCATCATAAAGTTTCGAACCTTTAATATATATGGCCCCAATTTTTAATTCGAAAAAGCAATACCATAGACTATAACATATATTACTTCAAATAATATAAACATAAATTATAATCAAATATATGATAAAGCACTGACTACTTGTAATTTTTAAATTGGTTATTAAAAAAAAATTTATCAATAGATTAGATAACATTTATTTCTGCATCTCGGAAAACAATTTCTGTGTTAATTTTACATATAAAAAAGTAACCTTAAAACACTGAAAATCGTTATTATAAAAAATTCAAATAACGAAAACACTCCAAAAAACCTTCCACTTATAATTGTGGAAGGCTTTTCTAATAAGGCTTCGCTAACTTTTTAAACTCCTCAATCTGTTCATAAAATATATTTGCTCCGATTCTTGCCATCATAAAATTGACATCATAAAGAGCGATATCTCGCTCATTCGTTTCGTATTCTTGAAAACCACTTGATTGAAGAACGTGCTTCAGCATGTTCATGTAACGAAAAGGATCACCATCGGTCATAGAAAGGTCCCAGTGCCAGCAGTATTCAAGAGAAACAACGATATAGTCCTCAAGCTGTGGATGTTTAAATAGCGTTTGTAAGAGGCGTTGACCTATTTTTTGTCCTCTGTAAACTGGGGATAATTCAATGACGCCAAGTACTTTCAGGTAGTCAAGCTTTTTCCATCTTTCATCAGGCTCAGGTGGAAGGACAATCGTATAGCCGATGATTGTATTTTGATGAACCACTATGGCCATATAGGTTTCCTTATCTCTTTCTATAGCTTTTAACATCGCTTCTTGTTGTTTATGGGGTTCTCGAAATCGGTTCAAGTCATGGTGAAAGGAGTATTGACGTAAGGCTTTAAGTACATCGGTTCGTTTGTGAACCCATTTCAATTGTTCATTCATCTTCATGCTCCCATCCTCCTTGTTTTCCTCAACCCCGGAAGCAAAAAAAACATCTCTCAAAATTGAGAGATGGAAGATGACAACGGTGATAGATTAGTAGACACGACTACTAACATACCCTCGTTCTATCTTCCTAACTCCCGAAGAAGACCTAACGCTATAAATAAGGCAGGTCTCCTGACTTGTGTGTCGTCCTACTCTAAGCCCCTTCCCATCATATGACAGTGGTTGATGCTTATTTCGTCCACACTCACAGTTGCGGGTACAGTTCTGGATTCTCACCAGATTCCCTATTAAGTCCAAATGGACACCTTATTTACCGGTATAAATTTATATTTGGTTAATTTTTGAATTTTACTATTAAGAATATGATACTATTTCATAATCATGGGAAGCAAGATTTAAACAGTTAAGAACGTAATGGGCGTAGCAAAGAATTCGTTCTAGAAAGCGGTAGTTGCTATTTTTTGTTAAGATTTAGTAGGAAAGGAATGATGACTGAAAATCAGTATGAAAGACCATAGTTTTTTGGAGAACAACGGAGGGATATTCTAGATTATGTTCTTATTCATTATTTATATTTTAACCTCATACTTACTAGTACAATTTTTCTTTAGCATTGGATATGCCCTTTTGACTATGTTCAAAGAAACAGATGTGGACGAAAGGGCAAATATCATGTTAAGACATATTGGTGTTGCTACATTCGCTGGTGCAGTAGCTCTTTACTTACTATTCTATCTTTTACGAAATGGACTTTAAAATTTTTACTCACAGGCCACACTATCTAAATTAAAAACGTCTAGGGCACGCGCCCTAGACGTTTTATTGTTTTTCAATCAGGATGAAATAAGCTTACATACATTAAGATTACTCTACCGGCATTTCCTCCATTGGAATTTCGACAGCGTTTTGTTGAACATCCTCTGGAACGACTAGATTTGTTAGTTCGTTGTATTTGCTGTATTTTGTGTCTAAGTTGATAGTCGTTTTGACTGCTGTTCCATTTTCTTCAATTGTCATCGTTAAGTCCATTATTAATGCTTCTGGATAGAAGGTTTCTTTGTTTAGGGATAATTGATACATAATGTCTTCAAATGTGACAAGGTCCATTGATTGTTTTAGCTGTTCTGCTTGGCTTTGGTCTAAATTTTGTAGAGCGATTTCTAAAGCAAATTCTTTTAATGCTTCTCCATCACCATCAAACACGACTTCGTAAGTATTGTCTTTTTCTGTCAGTGTTAAATCCTCAGTGAATTTTTGAATGTCTTCTAGTTGCTTCGTTGGAATTGCGTTTTGTTGTGTTTGGGCTTGAGTTAGGAGTTCGCCAGCTTCGTTTGGCATTTTAATCCATGCTCCTTCTTCAGGAGAATAAAGATACATTTCATCCTGCGTTATATACATTTCCATATTTGTATTCATATCTTCCATTGTCATATCAATTTGTTGATATAGAAACATTGGATCAACACTCATTTGTGATAGCATTTTCGATTTGGTGTTTATCGTTTCACCATCAGCTTCCATCGTCATATCCATATTAATATCCATTTCAAAGTTTTGAATCGCTTCTCCGGCTTCACTTGCTTTTGTTAAAACTTCCTCTGCCGTGAGCTTTTCTTCTTTTTGTTGCGTTTCGTTTGAACCTTCAGACGATTGATTGGCTGTTTCAGCTCCACAACCGCTTAATAAAAGACCAATTGACATAATTCCTGCGAAAACTAGCTTTTTACTAATCATCTAAATTCCTCCAATCAAAATACTACACTTGTAACATATTAACACTAATTCACAAATTTAGGAACAAATACAGAAATTTTATTTTAACAAAAAAGTGAATACATAAAACTAAGTCTCTAGTCTTAGTCCAAAATCAAGCTCTAGCTCGTTATAGCATTTTTGTAGAAAAGGTAAGATGAAATCAAGAAAGGAGGAAACGAAAATGAAAAAAGTCTTGCTATTAACAATCGGGGTTATTTTAGCCTGTATCTTCATAGCCCACATTGGACCGATGATTGGTCTCGTTATTTCGTCCGTCATTTTCTACTACGCATTGAAGGAATTTATGAAAACGGACAAAACGCTTGTGAAAGTATTGCTTGGGATTATTGCCGTCATTGCGCTGATCGCCACATTGTCAAATGTCCCAGCAATCGTCGGGCTTGTCGCTTTAGTTGGTATGTATTATGTATATAAAAACTGGAAGAAGGAAAAAGAGTCTCCCGAAGTAGACGATCCGTTTACGAATTTTGAACGCGAGTGGCAAAAGCTACAAAAAAATAACTGAAAGGGGTAATGTCAAATGGGTTTATTTTCTCGTATCAAAAATGTAGTGGAAGCAGATTTACATGATTTACTTGAGCAAAAGGAACGAAAAAATCCAATGGCGATGTTAAATCAGTATTTACGTCAGTGTGAACAAGAAGTAGAAAAAGCAAAAAAGCTAGTTGAGCGTCATTACACGTTGAAGCATCAATATGAAAAAGAATACGAAGAAGCCGCAAAAATGGCTGAAAAGCGTAAACATCAAGCATCGGTTGCAAAAGAGGCAGGAGCACAAGAATTATACGAATTTGCGTTAACAGAACAAATGCAGTATGAAGAACGAAAAGAAAGAATCGCACAATTAAAAGAACAAGCGGCAAAAGAACTAGAGCAGCTTGAGCAAAAATATGAACAAATGAAGCATAAATTAAAAGATATGCAAGTGAAAAAGTTAGAACTTATGGGAAGAGAAAACACAGCACGCGCTCACTACCGCATGAACAAAGTGCTTGAGGATGACAAATATACAGAAAAAGCATTCTCACGCTTTACCGAAATGGAGCGTTATTTAGAAGAACTAGAACGAAAAGTAAAATCACGCTATTTTGAAACGACAATTGATTCAAAAATTGCTCAACTTGAAAAAGAGTTAAAGAATAGAGAAACAATTTCAAACGAATAACAAATCATGGTATGCTATAGGCGTAGAACTTTCTACGCCTTTACGTACACATAAATTTTTCAGACGGATTGATTTTCGTAAAGATTGCAGAACGTATCTGCACCTTATTTGTAACAATACACCTAAGAAGAAAGAGCAGAAAGGAGGAGATGTCATTGTTCAACAAGCTGGATGGTTGGTCATGGATTTTTTTCATCACAGTCAGTCTATTGCTATTTGAAATAATTTTTTTAGATGGTGGCATGCTCTACTTTCTGTTCTTTTCAGCTTTATTTATATACATCGGAAAAAAATATTATCATAAGCTCATTGGAAAAATTGTTTTTTGGGTGAGCTTAGTCAATGCCATTATCGCCATTTTTCACACATTGGCATTTCGCTGGCTTGTTTTTTCCGTTATCATTTATTTTTTTATCCAATACGTGAAGTCAAAGAAAACTCAATCGAATATCAAAGTTGAAGAAATTAAAAAAAGTGAAGAAACTTCATCAACGATTTTACGAAAAAAGCCTTATTTTCAAAATAAATTCATCGGTCGTCAAAGTACACCGCAAGAGATTTATGAATGGGAAGATGTGAACGTCCAAGGGTTTGTTGGTGAGGTTATCATCGATTTAAGTCAAACCGTTTTTCCAAAGGGAGAGGCACTCGTTTTCGTAAGACACTTTTTTGGAAATGTCCAAGTGCTTGTGCCATATGATATGGAAGTGTCGGTGCACTCCTCGATGGTGGTTGGAACCTATGAAATTTTCGAACAAATCAATGAACGTGTTTTAAATGAATCCATCGTTTATCAAACAGCGGACTATACAAAAGCTGAACAGAAATTAAAAATTGTATCGTCTATGTTTGCTGGCCATATAGAGGTGAAGCGGGTATGAATGTCATAGGGCGTCACCTCTTATTCGGTTTCCTTTGTGCATTGGCGATGGTGATTGGTGTTATTGGCTTATATCTCATTTCGTATCCACTAGAGGAATGGTCAGAATGGTGGACAGTGAAAGCTTACGGAATTCCCTTTATTTTAGCCCTTTTATTTATTCTGATCATCATAGGAATATCGATGGGGCTTTTTATCGGCTGGTATTGGAAAAAGCAATTTTCAACAATTAACTGGTCGTTAACACAATTTAGAGCAAGCTCACCGAAGAAAGTGAGTGAAGAAAAGCATATTGCCGAAGTAGAAGAGATTTTATATAAAATCCAGAAATGGCAGGAGCAGTTTCAAGAGCAAACAAAGCTTGCTCAAAAGCTGGCTAATCAAAATGCCGAAGAACAGGAAAAGAAAATGCAGGAGCTTGTGTCAAAAGAACGGAGCCGATTGGCAAGAGAATTACACGATTCTGTTAGTCAACAGCTTTTTGCCGCCTCCATGTTAATTTCAGCGATTAATGAATCAGAGGAAGCTTCATCTCCTGTATTCCAAAAGCAATTAAAAATGATTGAACAAATGGTCCATCAATCACAGCTTGAAATGCGTGCACTCCTTCTTCATTTACGACCAGTCCCGTTAAAAGGGAAGAGCTTAAAGGAAGGAATGATCGAGCTGCTTGCTGAATTAAAACAAAAAGTGCCAATGGAAGTGAAGTGGAAAGTGGAATCGTGTTCTTTAGAAAAAGGAATTGAAGATCACTTGTTTCGTATTTTACAAGAAGCGGTTTCCAATACCCTTCGCCATTCCAAGGCTTCTACATTAGAAGTGTTGTTTATCGTTCGCGATCAATTTGCGATTTTACGTGTCGTAGATGATGGAGTCGGTTTTAATGTGGAAGAAGTGAAAACCACCTCATACGGTCTACAAACGATGCGTGAAAGAGCACTTGAAATCGGTGGAAATCTTCAAGTTGTCAGTCTTCCGGGAAAAGGCACACGACTCGAAGTGAAAATACCGATTATGGAGGGAGACGATGATTAAAGTATTGTTTGTCGATGACCACGAAATGGTCAGAATCGGTGTGTCATCCTATTTATCCACTCAACCAGATATTGAAGTGATCGGAGAAGCAGAGGATGGGAAAGAAGCGGTTGAAATGGCCATCAAGCTTCGTCCAGACATCATTTTAATGGATTTAGTCATGAAAGAAATGGACGGAATTGAAGCAACAAAACAAATTATTGATAAATGGCCGGATGCTAAAATTATTATCGTCACAAGCTTTTTAGATGATGAAAAAGTATATCCAGCCCTTGAAGCGGGAGCGACAAGCTATTTGTTAAAAACTTCAAAAGCAAGTGAAATCGCAGATGCCATTCGTAAAACATACCACGGTCAAACCGTTCTCGAACCAGAAGTAACCGATAAAGTCATGGCCAAAATGCGTCGCCCTTCCAACCGTCTGCCACACGAAGAATTAACGAAGCGCGAAATGGAAATTTTACTATTAATGGCCCAAGGAAAAACGAATCAAGAAATTGCCGATGAACTCTATATCGCCTTAAAAACAGTCAAAACACACGTCAGTAACATACTCAGCAAACTAGAAGTTCAAGACAGAACTCAAGCGGTCATTTATGCATTTAAACATCATTTAGTCGATCCCACCTAACAGGATAGGTGGGGTTATTTGTTTTTGAAGATAAAAAAGATAGTAAATGTGTATAGATAGCAAGTTCGAAATTGAAGATCTAAACCACGAAATAGCACGAAAAGAAAAATTCCTACAAAATATAGAGACAAATAATTCCTAAATTGTTATCTAAAAAATAGAAGTTCGCAAAAAGTCCATTTTCTTATGAATTTGGACCTTTCTTTTCTTGATACTTCTTTGCCAGCAATGCTTTTACTTCATTGTAGGATAAACCCGATTCTTTATTTAATCGTTTGACTTCTTCAATGTCGGTTCCGACAACAGTGTATCGCTTTTTATCTGCCATTGATTCTCCTCCTTTTTATATCGTTACAGAAAGTTTAAGTTCAATAAAGCGTTAAAGTGCTTCCTTTGTAAGGATTTTGGTGTCTAGCAAAAAGCGCCATCGGCTTGGGTTGCTTCGGCAACGCTCTAGCGGCGTAAGCCCCCTCTTGGGTCCTCCAGTGGACTTCGCATATAAGCGGGCGCTTTGTGCTTTTCTTATTACCTTTTCAAAAGGAGGATTTTTTATGCATGAAAGTCGATAATAAAAATGTTCAATGAGATAAAAGTTTGATATTCCATTTTTTTGCGAACTGTGTTAGTAATGACTTTTTTGTTAGTTGTTTTTCTTTAAAATAATCTTACCTTTAAATTTAAAAATTCTCATTTGACCTATAATAAATCAATATTATTATTTGTTAAAACCACTTGCTTGAAACGGTCCCTCTACAGTGATAATCCCGATATATTGTGCAATCTCTTGTGGAGATTCCTTTAACTCATTTTGAAGCCATTGCTGTATGACACCTAAGTGGGCTGAAACTATATAAGAAAGTAAATACTCTCTAGGTACTTTCATCCTATCTTCATTTGCCTCTGCTTCCTTTAAAAATACCTTCCCGATATTTGCTTTAATATATTCCTTTAGCTTAATTTGAAAGGTAACATTTCCATTTGGTCCAAGAACTGCTTTCATAAAAGCAGCATTGTCTTTAATGTATTCAAGTAGCTTCACTGAATAAGCAAGCGGCTTCTGATTCCTGCTGAATTTCCTTAAATCATCCACTTTAATATCCTTTGCAATGTCTTCGATTTCTTGGAAAATTTCGCTTTCACATTTCTCTAATAAATCAAATTTATCCTGATAATGTAAATAAAAGGTGCCACGATTTATATCTGCTTTAGATGTAATATCACTTACTGTAATCGATTCAAACCCCTTTTCCTCTATCAATGCTGCTAGTGCCTCCCGAATTAATCTTTTCGTGCGAGCAATTCGACGGTCAATCTTTTGTTTTGACATTTTACACACCCTCTTTTGAAAATTTTTTTGAGATTATAAACAGAAGAATATGAATGTGTTGATTTTAAAACATTAAGCAAATTACTGTTTATTGCATTTACTGTTACATAAATTATAATAGATACTGTGGTCATTATTCAACACAGTGTTCATTAAAAAGGAGGTAAAGAGTTTTATGAAATTCTTTAAACAAAAATTAGTAATATTGTCACCTTTACTTGTACTTACAGTAGCTCTTATTTTCTCACTTACATTGGTACCATCTATTAACCCTACTCCAAAGAATATGCCGATTGCAATCGTCAACGAAGATAAAGGCGTTGAAATTCCGAAGCAAGGGACATTGAATATGGGTAATGTGCTTGTTGAAAAAGTTCAATCTATGTCCAGAGAAGACTCGAATGAAGAAGCTGTTATTAATTGGATAACTATATCAGATAGAGACACGGTTACAGAGGGTTTAAACAATAAAGAATATTATGCAGCACTCATTATTCCTAACGATTTTAGTCAAAAGCAGGCTTCACTTTTAACACCAAAACCATCTTCACCTAATTTGGAAATATTGATTAATGAGGGGATGAATGCTACAGCCGCAAGAATGGCAAGACAAATACTTTCCGAAATTACTGAAAACATCAGTCATAATGTTTCAATGCAGTTACTTGCTGGATTTGAAAAGAAAGGGGGGAATATACCAACTAAGCAGGCTGCTCTTTTAGTAGATCCCCTTACTGTAACTGTGACAAATGTTAACGCAGTTGGAACAAATAGTGCAAATGGGAACGCACCTGTTTCATTCGTTCAACCACTTTGGATGAGCAGCATTGTTGGTGCAGCTATTGTCTTCTTTTCAATGAAGAAAATGAACATTGTAAACAGAAGAGAAAGCCTCATATCAAAACTCACACAAATTTTCTCTGGAATTCTTCTGTCCTTTATTGTTGGATTTGGATTAACTGGAATTTTGGACAGTTGGTTAGGCTTCCATATACCTAAATTTACGGATATAGCAATATTCATGAGCTTATCGTACTTAACTTTCTTTTTACTAATATCTGCGGTAACTAATTGGTTTGGTTTCGGTGGTATTGGAGTATTCGCTTTACTCTTTTTCTTTGGGATGCCACTTTTATCAATGCCACCTGAATTTATGTCTTCCTTTTACCGAGACTGGATTCATTCTTGGCTACCAATGAGATTTAGTGTAGAAGGTCTTCGCAACTTATTGTATTTTGAACAAACTTTAAGTTTTGATGGTCCAATCCTAGCTCTATTTAATATTTCATGGATAAGTCTATTAATTATATTCATGTCGGCTTTAAAACCAATACCACAAGATGAGCAAGGCAACTTTAAAAAGAAAATGAAAGAGGGGTGATTGGGAATGACAGAATTATCACAGGAGAAAAAGGAAAGAGTTTTATTAGATGATCTCATAGATTTTATGGAAAAGAAGCCTAAAAATTTTGGAGAGCTTATTCATTCTGCTGATGATTCTAAGCCGCGCAGGTCTTTTGCTCCATTAATCCCTAAGAATGAGACTTCGATCAATAACTTTACGTTTTCACAAAAAATGAAAGTTATGCCTAGAATGGCAAGAGTAATGAAAGGAATGTATCAAGGTAAACGGTACTATAGTAAAAGAGTTACATCCAAACAGACAGAAGCTCCTATAGAATTTTTTGAGGAAATAAAACAATTAGCTAAAAGTTTAGGGGCACTTGATGTGAAATTCGTAAAGGATTTACCTTCGAAGCAAATATTTAAAGGAAAATCTATACCACATAAAAATGCAATTGTTTTTGCCGTTGAAATGGAAAATGAAAAAATCCAAACTGCCCCCAGCTTTGAATGCTTTGCTGAAGTTGCAAAAGGATACGGTGATTTGGCTGTAATATCAAATAAAGTGTGTGAATTTATTCGAAAAAAAGGGTTCTCTGCCTACCCAAGTACTGCGATGGGGGGGCAAATGGATTATGTTGCAATTGGTGAATTAGCAGGTTTAGGAGCAATCGGATATCATGGACTTTTAATCACACCTGATGCGGGAGCTCGAGTTCGAATAAGTACCATTTATACAAATATTGATACGTTTCCGGTCGAGAAAGAGAATCCCCATCTATGGATCCGAGATTTTTGTTCATATTGCAGAAAATGCGTTCGAAGTTGCCCAGTTCAAGCAATCAACAATGAACCCCAAGTAAATGAAAATGGAGATATGACGTGCATCGATTACAAAACGTGTATTAAATATTTCTCAGCAAACTATGGTTGTGCAAAGTGTATTAAAGTATGCCCTTTTAGTACAGCTGGTTATCATAAAATACAAAAGGGATTTTTAAAGAAAAAGAGTGTAAAAAAGGGAAACTGACAATTAGGTAGAACTAATTTAGTGTGAATAGATGAAAAGAGGCATTTGTTAAACTCAAAAGAGTTTTGGAGTGCCTCTTTCTATTAAACCTAACGAGTGCTATTCCTTCAATAATTTTCTAAGATCCATAACTCCTTCTTCCACTAAACTAGAAGCTTTACTTTAAGTACAATATTTACAAATTCCAAAAATCGAAAAGATTTATTGCACAGTATGAATCTACTTTACCAACTAAGGGACTCATCTTTCATTAATCGCTCCATAATTCTCCGCTTTTTATAGAGCATCTTGCCAGCTTCACCAATGTCTTCAATCATCGACTTGTTGACAAATGAACCAAATAAAATGCCTGCAATCGGAATCATTTGTAATAATTTTTTCCAGCCGAAGTTATCGCGGTAGCTAGCCATCACTTCACGCCAACCTTGAACTTGAGAGATCGTTTGTTTATTCAAATTCCCTTCTGGGTTATCATAGGCAGAAAGCTCTTCTAAAATGGCTCGTTTTCCAACAATATCAGATGAGGCAAATTGAAGACATTTTATGATAAAAACTCGCTCCTTTTTTTCATTTGGGTCATAGCCATAACTCATGGCAATTTCTTGGAGTGTTTTTAAGGAAATACCGAGTATAAGTGGAATATCAATCGTTAACGTGAAAAGCCCACCAATTCCTGTTGTCGCTCCTTGAGTCATTGCGATTTTCGCTCTTGATGCAATAATCTCATTACTCACCTCGTCCATTAAAGCAATGGGTTGATCAGAAATCATGGTGAATTCGAGATTTTCCTGTTTCAGCTTTTTCTCAAATCGTTTGATAATGCTTTTTTCATTAATCAAATATTTCCCGCCTGTTTGTATATAGCTTCCGATTTCATCTAACGCTTGACCAATTTTTTGATGAATAAATTGGGGAGTCAACCTGTCAAGAATTTTGAAGGGAAGGCGACTAAAACGCTCCCAAAACCAGAGTCCCTTTTGGTCTTTTTCCCATTTTTGTATTTCTTCAAGTTGTTGTAGTAATTGCTCACGGGTTTCTTCAGATGTCAAAGCTGTCACCTCTATGTTTAAATATAATTGAAAGATATAATGAGAAAAATTTGATGTTTTCGTACTAAAAAATTTTTATTTGAATCTTTTTTCATTTCTAAACGTATTACATAATAGAAAGTCATTTAAACAAAGGGGGGTTTCCCAATGTTAATTAGAATTTTCCATAAATCCAATTATTTTACTAAAGTAGCTCTGTTAGGAGGTTCTATTCTGCTATTAATTGGTGGAATCATTAAGCTTGCTATTTAAGCTTTAACCAGACAATTTTTGTCTGGTTTTTTATTTATACTATGTTAGGTATTTGAACCTATTTTATCAAATGTTTCTATGTATTTTTAAAATGTCCAACATTTGCCACTAGCTAGTGTTACAATATTTTGGATGAATATTTTTTATGATCGGATGTGAATGATGTGAAAAAAAGCTCCCCCAAATACTTAATTATTGTGTCTATAATATTTGGCATCATGATTGTTACCTCTGCCATTCAAGCTGTTCTGTCACCATACCCGTTTATCAGATTAATAAATGTTTTTTTAATTATTTTTCTTTCAGGAGGTGTTGGTGCATTTATAAGAGAATTATTTATATTAAGGCGTACTCATAATCAATAATCACTGTGTCAGTATTTTTTTGCAAGTACTACATTTCTTTTTCGTTCGTAATGATTATATCAAGTTTTCGAGAGATCTCTTTAAGTATCATATTTCTTTCATTTTGACTTTGAAGATATTTAATTAAAAACCAAATGATAAATAGTACTGGAATAATATAAAAGAGTATAACTATAAGTGGTATAATACTAGCCATTGTATTCCCTCCATATATTAAATTATGTAACGGCTCATTTATGGAGTTCATTGTAATACGACAAATTAATATAGTACTCAACTTTCGGATTCTAATTTCATAAGAGATTTTAATAGTTTTACACGGTTAAAAAGATGATTTGATATTTTTGAAATGTTGGTAAATTATTGTTGACCAAACCAAATCCCAAAAAGATCTGTGTGGGAAAGTAGATTAGGGTACAAATGAATTTTTGATTTAGTAAGAATTATGGATAAACATTTTATGACTAAAGGATGAACCATTTTCCTTTTTTTTAGTCCGAGTGATAAATATACTTGCCATCCTGTTTTACATAAAGAGCTTATTTCTTCTGTAACAATAACCGGCCCGATTTCTAAGTCTAAATTTAAATCACCTTGTAGCCAAAGCTTCCTTTTTTCCACCTTTGTGATGGTAAAGTAATCCTCTCCATACTCTTCAAAATTTTCTTCTGTGATACTTGAGAATTTATGTAGTTCAAATAGTAATCTTCCAACTCTCTCAACTAGAGGGAGGTCGTCTTTTAATTCATTTACGATTTCCATTTGCTCTTCGAATTCTTCTTTTGAAATGTATTGTTGATCATACAGCCATTTCACTAATTTTTTCATGACCGTTCCAGTTGTTTTTAAGAAAGATTCACTAACCATCGCTTTTCTAATTAAAAAATATCCTAAAAATTCATGGATAGCAGGATAAGTTATTTTTTCAACACCAAATATATCGATAAACTCGATTCCATTTTCCATTGCCTGAAAAAGATTTTCATGTTCATCTCCATCGAAGGAGGTGTGTCCATATCCATTTAGAAAGATTGTAAATAATTCAATAACAGATTCGTATCCTTTATAAGTTTTTTCAGTCAAACGTTCTTTTTGTTCAGATAAAAATTCGTTTAGTGCTTTACGAATAGAAGGAATCAATTTCCCTCTCCTTTACCAAATTGGTTCATAATCATTATGACAAGTGAAAGAAGTAAATAAAAGGTTTTTTTCAAATAGTAGAGAATTAAATGATGGGAAGTGGAAAATGCTGCAGGAGAAAGGAGCGGTAGCAGTTGAACATTCATGGAATTGAAGTAAAAGGAAAAGTAATCGACGATAAAACACGCTGCGAGCATTACCATAAAGATGTTGATGTCATTGCGATCAAGTTTTACTGTTGTAAAACGTATTACCCATGCTATGAATGTCACGAAGAAGAAGGCTGTGGAAACCACCAAGTATGGCCTCAAGAATTATTTAATGAAAAAGCCATTCTTTGCGGAAACTGTGGCACTGAACTAACAATTGAAGAATACTTAAATTGTCATTACCAATGCCCTGAATGCCATGTACCATTTAATCCAGGCTGTGGAAGGCATCGGCATTACTATTTTGGGGCCTGTCCCTCATCGCTTTAACGCGATGAGGGACAGGCCCCATTAAGAAAGGAGGAGTCTATCATGTCATTCGCATTCATTTTTGATATGGACGGTACGCTTTTTCAAACGAATAAAATTTTAGAAAGTTCTCTAGAGGATACATTCCAACATTTAAGGAAGTTAAATTTGTGGGAGAAGGAGACTCCAATTGAAAAATACCGTGAAATAATGGGAGTTCCTTTGCCAGTTGTTTGGGAAACGTTGTTACCTGCACATTCTAACGATGTACGTTCCCAAGCAAATGATATTTTTCATGAAAAGTTAATTGAAAATATTAATCGTGGGAAAGGTGCTTTATACCCACATGTTCAAGAGATTTTTCATTACATAAGAAACAACGGTCACCCAATTTTTATTGCCAGTAATGGTCTTACGGAATATTTAAGGGCAATTGTTAACTTTTACAATTTAGATCTATGGGTTACCGAAACGTTTAGTATTGAACAAATCGAAACGCAAGATAAAGCCGATTTGGTTCAAACTATTATTAAAAAATATCAAATTGAAAATGGCGCTGTCGTTGGTGATCGTCTTTCTGATATTCGCGCCGCAAAATCGAACGGCCTTACAGCTATTGGTTGTAACTTCGATTTTGCACAAGAAGAGGAGCTTGCTCAAGCCGATTTTGTGATTGATGATTTACTGGAATTAAAGAATTTAGTTGCAAAATTAATGGTCGTTTGATTACTACTTTTACACATTAACGTAGTGGGGGACAGGCACTATGACTATGTTTGCATCCCTGCAATGGTTGTTTTTTATTTTTGCGAATACGGTTGTGGTACCCATTTCTGTTGGAACAGCTTTTGAATTACCTCAACATGAAATTGCTGCAATTCTCCGAAGTTCTTTTATCATTACAGGAATTGCTTGTATGCTACAAGGATTAATCGGGCATCGTTTTCCTCTGATGGAGGGACATTCTGGTGTCATGTGGGGATTAATGTTGAATTTAAGTGTAACAGCCTCATCTTTAGGCATGAGTCTTTCCTCCATTGGTGGTGGAATAGCTACAGGTATGCTGTTAGCAGGAGCAGTTGTTTTTATTTTAGGAGCACTGAATCTCTTAACCTTTTTACATAAGGTTTTTACACCAATGGTGATGAGTGTTTATTTATTTTTGTTAACGTTTCAGCTTATTCAAATATTTTTTGAAGGAATGATAAAGGTATCACATGATGGGACACTTGATGTACCGGTAAGTTTATTTTCAATTGGTATTGTTATTCTAGTTAGTTTGTTAAAAATAAAAGGGCCAAAATCAATAAGTAATTTTTCAATTTTAATAGGAATGATAGTTGGTTGGATATTCTATATCATTCTATTTCCACAAGAAGAAGTGATAAATGTTGAACCAAATACAACTATGGATATATTAATTTTCCCATTTGGAACTCCAAATTTACATATCGGTATTATTTCGGTAACCTTTTTAGCAAGTTTCATTAATTTAATCAACACTAACGCATCTATTCAAACAGTAGCGAATTTGTTAAATGCAAAAATAACTAAAAGTCATTTTAATCGATCATATTTACTAACAGGTATGTATTCGATATTAGCAGCCATATTTGGTCTTGTTTCCTATGCGCCGTTTACTTCTTCCGTTGGTTTTTTAGAAAGCACACAAATCTTTGACCGAAAACCTTTTATAATCGGCGGAGGATTACTATCCTTGATGGGTGTAATTCCGTTTTTAGGAGCTTTATTTGCGTCAATGCCTATTACAGTAGGAAACGCAGTGTTATTTGTCGCATACTTGCAGCTTTTTGGAACTTCCCTAAAAAGCCTAAATGGATATCTATTTAATTCTGTTACTATTCATCGTTTAGCAATTCCTGTTTTAGTAGGTTTATCCATAATGAATATGGAAACCGAGCTCTTTCGAAGTTTACCAGCTTTTCTTCAGCCTATCGTTTCAAATGGTTTTATCATGGGGGTTCTTATTTCAATTGTTATGGAAGCATTAGTAAAATGGGATCGAGAAATGATATATGAAAAAGATATGTGAACTGTTTATTATAGGTCCCAACCCACATATAAAACGCAAGATAAAGCAAATTTAGTTCAAACTATTATTATTAAATATCAAATTCAAAATGGCGCTGTCGTTGGTGGTCGTCTATCCGATATTTGTGCCATAAAATTTAACGGCCTATACAGCTATTGGTTGTAACTTCAGCTTTGCACAAGAAGAGGAGCTTGCTGAAGCTGATTTTGTAAAAAATGATTACTGGAATTAAAGAATTTAGTTACGAAATTAATGGTCGTTTGATTGATGCTTTTACATATTAACGTTGTGGGGGACAGTCCCCGTAGAAAGGGTTTTTCTAATGCCAAAGCAAAATCCAACTACATGTGAGTTATGTAAACGTGAAAATGTGAAAACAACGGTTCATCATCTTACACCAAAGGAAGAGGGAGGCACTTTCTTGCCAACGGCTTATTTATGTATCCCTTGTCATAAGCAAATTCATGCCTTGTTTACAAATAAAGAAATTGTCGTACTTGGCCTCACAACGATTGAAGCCCTCCGGCAAAATGAGAAAATCAAAAAATATTTAAAATGGATTCGAAAACAGCCGAGTTCAAGATTACCGTATACGAAAAAGTCCAAAAGTAGAAGATAAGCTTTTATATATTAGCTTTTTAAAGGTGCTTTAAAGATCTTGGTTACAAATCCAAAGGGAAGGGGAAACGATTTGAAATACAAAAACATCATAATCGTTTTGTCTATATGTTTAAATATTTTTTTAGCATTCATTGTTTATTTTGAAAAGAGTAAAGAAGGCCCTGTTGATGTTGGGGTGAAATTTAAGGAATCAGTGAGTACTGAAGATTATACACTTACGAAAACTCTGTTTGCAGAAGGACGCAAACAACATATTTCTGAAAATACATTAAAAAAAGTAAATGAAATAATGAGTGCAGGTACAAGCTTTAAGACCTATCAGCTTTTAGAATTTGACAATGGTGAAATGGTCTTACTTTACCTAACTCCAAATAAAAAATACGAAATACAGGATGTACGAATTGTACCCGAAGAACACAAACCTTTATTTAGATAGCCTTCAAACTTACTAGATTGTTTGTTTCAGTAATTATTTCATTCGGAATTGAAATAAGCGTAAGTAAAAAATCTATAATCTAAACATTTCATAAAGTCTAATTAAAGAATTAAAGAATCCATTTTGAAAAAAATAATCAAAATGGATTCTTTTTTTAGTTTTTATACTTCTAAATCTTCCAGTATTGTTCGAGATTGTAGAAGATTGATCTTCATATGTTAAAGAAAAACTTAATTGGTTTATTCCAAGTTTTTGTTTTTAAAAAAAGTTTCTATTATAAGATGAAAAACTATATGATTATTTGGATACTTTTTTACTCTTTTTAATTGGATCTAACTTGGCCATTTTTTCATTAAATTAGGAATTAAATAAGCTAATGATGCGGATAACACAGTAATGATTAATATAGGTATAGTAGAACTTTTAACGAAAACAACTTCTTGAGGTAAATTAGTACTCATTTTCCAGGCTTCAGATATATCAGGGGTGTATGTAGCAGTCAGTAACATACCTGATAATATTTGAGTTAATGAAAATAATAATATGAAATTTACTAAGAAAATAATATATTTTTTCATTTAGCCACCTCCTACTTCATTTACGTTTATTTTACATAAAAGTCCCAATTATTCTCGAAATACCTCTAGGACCTAACTTGTTATTCAATAGTATTATGGACCGTTTCCAAAATATCAATTAGTAAATATTACTCTGTAGATATTAACTTTGCCAAATTATAAACGAGTACAATGGATCTTTATGGTAATATAAAGTCAGATTATCTATTTGATATCTTGGAGGCAAATATGAGGAGTTTTTTCAAAGGAATTATTTTTAGTTTAATATTGTTAATCCTATTCACAATGTTAAGTAAAGCAGTTGGATTTTGGATTGGTTTTATTTTTTCATTAATAATTTCGTCATTTATATTTGTGTTTTACAGCAATAAAAAGAAGCTTTTAAGAAAACAGTCAATCTTTATTTCTTTTAGTACGGGAATTTTCTTTATTATTTTTGCTTTTATAGGGATTACTCTGTTTCCACCACAACAAATTAGAGATTTAGGAGATCTTTTCATGCCTTATATAAATGCTTTGATATTGGGGGTAAGTTCAATAGTTGTTTTTATTTTTTCAGAAGTAACTTATAACAAAAATAATCTTAATACATAGTTTTTGGTCAATGTCTTGGGAAACGACTTCATCCTTTATAGGAAGTCATTAAAAGGGGGACATACATGCTAACTCGTAAACAATTAGAAGATATTAAAAAGCTTCAAGATATTTGTGAAAAAGAAGACCATATTCAATTAAAGTTAAACTGGGATATGCTTGAAAATCGTCATGATCATGAAATAAATGACTTTTTTCATTATGAAAATAATAAGCTTGTTGGGTTTTTGGGGCTTTACGGTTTTGGTACAAAGATTGAAATCTGTGGTATGGTGCATCCGAATTATCGTAGAAAAGGGATCTTTACACAGCTTTTAGAAGAGGCAAAAAAGGAAGTAGCAACTCGAAATGTTCGACAAGTTTTATTGAATACACCTAGTAATTCTGAATCGGGAAATGCTTTTCTTAAAAAAGTCCCGTGCGAGTTTACTTTTCGTGAATACCAGATGAGATGGGAAGCATGTGAAATACATCAAGAGGATGGAATTAAATTAAGAGAAGCATTGCCGGAAGATCTTAAACATGAAATTCAATTAGATGTACAGTGCTTCGGCTTTCTTGAAGAAGAGGCAAGAAAATATCATGAGCAACTCAAACAGGAAAATACACAGACTTGCTATATAATTGAACAGAATCATCAAATTGTCGGGAAGGTTCGTGTTTACAGGCACCAAGGCGAGTCATGGATTTATGGTTTTTCTGTGTATCCGAAATATCAAGGCAAAGGAATTGGTAGAAAAGCATTAAAGCAACTTGTATTGCAAGAAACAGAAGCAGGATTTCAACCACATTTAGAAGTACAAGCTAATAACAGTAATGCCTTAAAACTATATGAATCTTGTGGATTTAAAACCTATATGGTGCAGGATTATTGGGGTCTGTCCCTCAACGCTTTAACGCGTTGAGGGACAGACCCCATTTCCATTTTTTCCTTTCTCATTTAGTATGTATTTGAGTTTGCGTGTGGTGATGTTTAGGGCTTCGGCTGTTTGTTTGCGGTTTCCGGCGTGTTTTTTGAGCATTTTGATAGCGAATGAGCGGCCGATTTGGGTTTCAACTTCTTTGACAGAAGTTAAGATATTTTCAAGGTCTATTTGGTTGTCCTGCTTCCATAAGGAGATCATGTGGTTGGTCCATTCTTTTAAATAAACCTCTAAATCTTCTTCTTCAAAGCTCCATTCATTTTGGTTCATAACATTATTTGTTTTTAGTTTTTCAGGCAAATACTTGGCGGTAATGATGTTTTCTTCTTCATCAGCTAATGTTACAGCTCTTTTTACAATGTTAAATAATTCGCGAATGTTCCCTGGCCATTCGTAATTTTTCATATAGGAAAGACTTTCATCAGAAAAGCTTAGATGAGTAGCACCAAGCTTCTTTAAAAAGTAATCCAAGTATAATGGTAAATCCTCAATTCTTTTTCGTAGAGGAGGAATCGTTAATTTAACGACATCCAAACGATATAATAGATCTTCACGAAACGTATTTTCTTGAACCGCTTTTGCTAAATCTTTATTTGTAGCGGCAATGATACGTGTATTGGTTTTACGAATCGATTCACCGCCTACTCTCATATATTCCCCGGTTTCAAGTACTCTCAGTAGCTTTACTTGAATGGCTTGGGTTGCTTCTCCAATTTCATCTAAAAATAACGTTCCGTTATCCGCTACTTCAAAGATTCCTTTTTTCTGTTTAATTGCTCCTGTAAAAGCACCTTTTTCATGGCCAAATAACTCACTTTCTAATAAAGTCTCGGAAACTGCTCCACAGTTGATTCGAATAAAAGGCTGTTCGTATCTTAAGCTCATACTATGAATAAAATGTGCAAGTACATCTTTTCCAGTTCCCGTTTCTCCTTCAATTAATACATTAATGTTCTTCTTTGCAATCTTAGTAGCTAGCTTAACTAAGTCATTCATCTCTTTATTTTTTCCAATGACAAAACCTAAAGTATCCGCCAGCTTATCTGGATTAGATGAAGAATGATCTTTACTACTTAATAAATTTTCTAATGTTTGCTCTAGTTCGCTTATATCATCAAAGGGTTTTTCAATATAATCACTTGCTCCGTTTTTAATAGCTTCAACTGCTGTTTTAACCGTACTATATCCGGTCATGATGACGACTTGACAACTAGGTTGCATTGACTTTAACTGTCTTAGTAATTCTAATCCATTTGTATCTGGAAGTTTTACGTCAATTAGGGCTAAATCAAATACATCGGTTTGAATGAATGCTTGAAAATCCTCTCCGGAAAATCCAACTTTAACAGAATATCCTTTTTCGCCTAGTAAATGACTGAAAAAATTTCCTACTTCTCGTTCATCATCAATGATTAAAATTTTTTTCAATGGTCATAACCTCCATGCTTTGTCATTCCTTTGCTGGGAGTTTTAAAATAAATTCACTGCCTTCTCCGTACTGACTTTTAGCTAAAATTGAACCTCCATGTGTTTCTGCAATACCTAAGCTAACAGAAAGTCCTAATCCCGTACCTTTTCCTGGTCTTTTTGTTGTATAAAATGGGTTAAATATTTCTTGAAGGAATTGCTTTTGGATTCCAATTCCATTATCCTGAACAGACAGTATGATCCATTTTTGATCGTCCTCCATAGTTTCTTTTGTTTCGATTTGGATCGTCTTTTGTTCAATGCTTTTTTCTTCTAAAGCGTCTTTTGCATTGATTAATAGATTTAAAATGATTTGCCCAATTTGCTGACTGTTTCCTAAAAAAGGGGAGATTGATTCGTTCAGCTTTTTCTGAATGGTAATTTGTTGCTGTTGAATTTGGTCCCCGACGATCCTTAACACTTGTTCAACTGCCTCGTTGATTGAACATTCTTCAAACAAATATTCATCTTGTCTTGAAAAGGTTAGTAGATTCTGAATAATTGCTTTACATCGTTTCCCACATGAAAAAATATCGTTTAATAGCTTATAAGAACTGTTCTGCTCTTTCATAGTTCTTAATAATAGTTGTGAATTTCCGAGAATGGCTGTTAAAGGGTTGTTTAATTCATGAGCAACCCCTGCAGCCATTTCTCCAATAGCTGCTAGTTTAGCGGATTGGACTAATTGGGCCTCAATTTTTCGTTTTTCTGTAATGTCATTGATATAAATAATAAAAGCATAAGCTTCTTGATTCGTATTGACGATTGGAAAGGAGCGAAATTCAAAAACATTATTTTCAAGATGAATTTCTTTATAAATATTCTGATTAGTAGAAAGGTATTTATTTTGGAATTCTTTTTCATCTATTTTTAAAACGTCTTGAATAGGTTGATAGATGAATTCCTGTTGAAAATATGCTTTGGCTGCATCATTTGTTCGTAAAACTTTTCCGCATAAATCGGTAATAAAAATCATGTCAGATACAGCACGAAATGTTTCTTCCCATTCCTTTTGGTTTGTTAACACTTTTTGATAAAGTCGAGCATTTTCAATACACACTGCAATTTGGTCGGAAAGCTGCTGGAAAAAGGACAAGTCGTAATCATCGAAATGACTAACCTTTTTCATTCCAATACTTAATACACCAATTCTTACTTCCTTGCTTAAAAGAGGAATTACTAATGCACTTTCAATACAGAGCGATTGATATCCTTTTTTTTCTACATAAAATGAAGAATCCTCATTCAATTGATAAAAAATTTTTTCTAATGATTGAATAGCATTCCAATATAAAGATTCTTTTTTTGGAAAAACGAAACCAATAGGATAATAGATGGAATGAAGAGGGTATACATTGGATAACATTAAAGTGTCATTTTCATATAAAGATAAACTAATTCGTTCAAGAGGAAAAAACTTTTTAAGCTTTTCAAAAATGTTTTTAAGCATTTCATCCATGGACATATCAATATTAAAGCTTCTCGTTACCTCATTGATTACTTCTAATTGCATATTTTTCTTTTTTAACTCTTTGACCATAATTTTCATTTCATTGTAATAGCTTTTTTTCGAAGATTGAACACCTGTTAATTTATTAATCAAATGTTGTTTATCTTGTAATAGCATGGTTACCAAGCCTTTCTAAAAAGTTCTTCGATGATTTCAACCGTAACATCACGAGGGTTTGTAATCATACACGCATCATGAAGAGCTGTAAAACTCATTTCAGGAATCTCTTCTTGTTTTACATCGATTTCGGATAATTTCGTTGGTGCTCCAACGTCATCAATGAGCTGTTTTACAAATTCAATGGCTTTTTTCCCAGCTTCAATTGGAGTCATCCCATTAGCATTTAATCCGAGCTGGTAAGCGATATGTGCAAATTTTTGTGGATTAGCGATTAAGTTATATTCCATGACATATGGCAGTAAAATTGAATTAACATCACCATGTAAAATAGGGTATTTTCCACCTACCGCATGAGACATGGCATGAACAGCTCCTAATATTGCATTGGAAAAAGCAATTCCAGCTTGCAGGCTAGCCATAGCCATGTTTGTTTTAGCATCTTTATTTAATTTAGAGGCAACTGAAGGTCGCAAATATTTGGCGACAAGGGAAATGGAGTTTTTTGCATAAACGTCTGTTAATGGAGTTGCTGCTAAACTAACATAAGCTTCAATTCCATGTGTTAAAACATCGATACCAGTTGATGCTGTTAAATGAGAGCTTTTTGTAATCAGTGTTTCTGGGTCAATGATAGCGATATCTGGAATCAGGGATTTTGAAATAATGGACATTTTTTTCTTTTTTTCTGTATCTAAAATAATAGAAAATTGCGATACTTCAGAGCCTGAGCCAGCTGTTGTCGGTATCATCACTTGTGGCGGAAGAGGTTTTTTAATTTGATCGACACCTTCATAATCATGAATTTTTCCATCATTTGTTGAAAGGAGGGCAATCGCTTTAGCAGCATCAATCGCACTCCCTCCGCCAATTCCAATAACAGCATCACATTCGGACTGTAAATAGAGATCTTTACCTTTATCAACCTCTGTATCTTTTGGGTTTACAGTAATATCGATAAACGTTTCGTATTGTAAGCCAGCTTCTTTACAACGATTGATAACAACTTCTAACCAGCCGGCCTCTGATATTCCGGGATCACTTACAATGAATACTTTTGATGCTCCGAGTCTTAAACAGCTATTCCCAACTTGATCAATTGCTCCATTTCCAAAAATAATTTCAGGCATGACAAACTTGTGAATCTTCATACTTCCTCCTAGTTTGTTGTGATTTTTTTCATAAATAATTCTATATTATATGAAGGAGGAAATTCCTCTTAATTGACAAGGGCTGTCCCAGTTGTGGGGCCTGGCCCCGGGACAGCCATGTTGTTATTTCATCGAAATCCAAACACTTTTCACTTCCGTATAGTTATTTAAAGCATAAGAGCCCATTTCTCTACCGATTCCTGATTCTTTATATCCACCAAACGGACTAGCTGCATCAAAAACGTTATAGCAATTTACCCAGACGGTTCCAGCTCTTAAGTTATTAGCAATATAGTGAGCTTTGGCAACATCTTGTGTCCATACTCCAGCAGCTAAGCCGTAATTCGTATTGTTAGCCCGTTCTATTAAATCATCTAAATCTTCAAATGGGAGAGCTGCAATGACTGGACCAAAAATTTCTTCTTTTGAAATCGTCATGGAATCATCGACACTTGCAAAAATGGTCGGCTCAACAAAATATCCTTGTTTAAAAGGATTTTGTCCACCTGTAAGCAGTTCTGCCCCTTCGTCGAGTCCTTTCTCAATATAGCCAAGTACCCGTTTTTGTTGTTCATCTGAAACAAGTGGTCCCATATCGACATCTTCTTGTAATCCAAATCCTTGTTTAATAGATTTGGCATGAGAGACCATATCTGCGACGACATTATCATATTGTTTTTTCTGTATAAATACGCGGCTTCCTGCACAGCATACTTGCCCTTGGTTGAACATAACACCGTTTAAAGCACCTGGGATTGCTTTTTGTAAGTCAGCATCTGGTAAAATAATGTTCGGTGATTTACCACCTAATTCGAGCGTAACTCGTTTTAAGGTTTTCGATGCGTTTTGCATGATCAATTTTCCGACTTCCGTTGACCCAGTAAAGGCAATTTTATCAATAAGTGGATGTTTAACGATAGCATCACCGGCTGTTTCTCCAAAACCCGGTACGATATTTACAACTCCAGGTGGGAACCCGGCTTCTTCTATTAATTCTGCTAAATATAATGCTGAAAGTGGAGTTTGCTCTGCTGGCTTTAGTACAACCGTACAACCTGTTGCAAGGGCTGCTCCGAGCTTCCACATAGCCATTAGTAATGGGAAATTCCAAGGAATAATTTGACCAACTACTCCAACTGGCTCATGACGTGTATAGTTAAAATATGATCCACTCACTGGAATTGTTTGTCCTACAATTTTTGTCGACCAGCCGGCATAATAACGCATATGTTCAATAGATAGTGGAATATCTGCATTAGCTGTTTCTCGAATGGGCTTACCATTATCAAGTGTCTCAAGCTGAGCAAGCTCTTCTTGATGTTTCTCCATTAAATCTGCAAGCTTATACATAATTCTACTTCTTTCAGCTGCGCTCATTTTTGACCATGGACCGTGGTCAAAAGCTTCTCTTGCCGCTTTTACGGCCCGATCAATATCTTCTTTGTCACCTTCATAAACGGTAGCTAACGTTTCACCTGTAGCAGGGTTAACTGTTTCAAATGTTTTTCCTGAAACACTTTCTACGAATTCACCATTGATATATAATTTCTTTTTTCCTTGTAAAAACTGTTCTACTTTATTTTTTAATGGAGTTACTACTGAGCTCATTATTCTTCCTCCTTCATTTTTAATACGATACGACCTTTTATTTGGCCATTTTCCATTTTGTGAAAGACATCATTAATTTCTTCTAATGAAGCTGTTTCAACAATTGGTCGAACTTTTCCACGAGCAGCAAAATCTAATGCTTCTTGCATATCTTTTCTAGTACCGACAATAGAACCTTTAATCGTAACTCCATTTAAAACGGTATTAAATATTGGGATTGGTAGGTTATCATGTGGAAGACCTACAACAACGAGACAGCCTCCACGTTTAACTGATTGATAGGCTTGCTCAAATGCTTTTTTCGTAACAGCTACACTAATGGCTGCTTGTACACCACCAACTTGTTCGTGAATTGATTGGACAGGATCTTCTTTTAAACCATTAATTGTAATATCTGCACCTAATTGTCTAGCAAGCTCTGATTTTTCGTCACTAATGTCAACAGCTACGACATTTAATCCCATTGCTTTTGCATATTGTAAAGCAATATGACCAAGTCCACCGATACCATAAATGGCAACCCAATCTCCTGGCTTTGCTTCGGATACTTTTAACGCTTTATACGTTGTTACACCAGCACAAAGAATTGGTGCTACTTCAACAGGATCTAAGTTTTCTGGTATTTTTGCTACATAGTTTGCAGGTGCTTTACAGTATTCTGCATATCCACCATCAACTGAATAACCACCATTTAATTGGTGTGGACAAAGGGTTTCTTGACCTGTTAAACAATATTCACATTCACCGCATGCTGAATATAGCCACGGAATTCCAACACGGTCTCCAACCTTAATGGATTTTACTCCTTTTGCCACTTCAACAACGATTCCAACTCCTTCATGGCCAGGAATTAAAGGGAGCTTTGGCTTGATTGGCCAATCGCCGTGAGCAGCATGTAAATCGGTGTGACAAACACCACAAGCCTCGATTTTGACTAACACTTCCCCATCTTCTAATGCTGGCTTTTCTACTTCTTTAATTTCTAATTCTTTTTTAAATTCATTAACTACAGCAGCTTTCATTTTCTTCATATCCCCCTTCAAAGTCTTTTCGCTTTTTAATAATGCAAATTTTGTGCCAACTATGAAAACGCTTTAATGCTAGATTACTAGAAGGGGTCTGGTTAAAATTGGGACGAATTTTCGGCTCAATAGGACGAAAAAACGGCTTTTGTGGGGCCAGGCCCCCGTTCATTTAAAGTGTTAAAAAAGCAGGGGACTGGCCCCATTTAAGCAAATCTTTTTACAAAAGAAATCTCATCTTAATTATAATGATTTTAAAATAATAATATTTCTATAAAAGAGGGTGAACTTAATTGTCTGTACATACATTTGAAGTGAAAAAAGTAAATGGAGAAAAGGTTTCTTTATCTGAATTTAAGGGGAAAGTAGTGCTAATCGTTAATACAGCAAGTAAGTGTCGTTTTACTCCACAATTTGAAGATTTACAAAAGCTTTATCTTAAATATCGTGATAGAGGACTTGAAATTCTGGGGTTTCCTTGCAATCAATTTGCAAATCAAGAACCAGGAACAAATGAGGAAGCTGCTGCATTTTGTCGAATGAATTATGGAGTGACTTTTTCAATGTTTTCGAAAGTTGAAGTAAACGGAAAAAATGCTCATCCACTGTTTCAATATTTAAAGAAGGAAGCACCATTTAAAGGATTTGACGAATCAAACATTACAGAAAAACTATTAAAGATGAAAATTGCGGAAGTACATCCTGAATGGTTAGTAGGGGACGAAATTAAATGGAATTTCACCAAGTTTCTCATTGACCAAAATGGTAACGTAGTAAAACGATTTGAGCCATCTGAAGAACCAGTCGACATGGAACAAGATATTGAAAAACTATTAAATTAGGGTCTGCCCCTCGATGTTTGGTGCCTGTCCCTCAACGCTTTAACGCGTTGAGGGACAGGCACTATATTTTATAGGTCGTCACAAATGATGGTCTTGGGAAGATTTGCTTTTGTTGGTCAACTCCTTCTGTAGTGCCTCTCTTTTTATGGGCGTGTTCGTATGCTTTTGATTGTTGCCAGTTTTTAAAGGCATCTTCGTTTTCCCAAAGTGTCATAATGACATATGTATCATCAGAGAGAGGACGGAGAACACGAATGGCCACAAATCCAGATTCCTTTTCGATTAAACGAGCACGGTTTTGAAAACGTTCTTCGAAGATTGGACGACCATCTTCTGTTACCGGAATATTGTTGCAAACAACAAAGCCACCACCAAGTTCTCCAACAGCATCTAAAATTTCATATTGACGAGTATCGACGAACACACTAGTTCCATCTGTTTCATGAATTAACAAGGCCTTATCTTCATTTTGAAAAAGAAGCATTGGTTCTTCAGGATATTCCTCTAACTTTTTCTTTAAACCTTCAACGTTGCCTTCTTTCATATACAATTTCATTATTTTTTCACCTCAAATGTCTGATTTACTTTCAGTATAATGAATGATCTTAATGAATGCACGTAAAGCACAAATTCCTACAGCCCAAAAAAAGTTTTTTGGAATGGAAGCTATTGTAATTCAGTTTGTTTTAGTGTACTATGTAACTAGAACACTAAAACAATAATACTTTTACCACGTACTGGAGGTAATCAATTTGACGGAACTGAGAGGTTTGTATAAGAAAGAATTGTTACTTTCTCGATCTACCTTTTTTTCAGGGTTATTGTTCCTATTTTCAATTTTTGTTGTTGGTTTAATACTGTCTAGTGATAATAGCTATCTTGAAGTTTTCACGATAATGGCGCTCTTTATGCACATATTTTATTTACCGCTCATCGTTTTAGTATCTTTAAATGTTGAAGCGAAAACTCAGCTTTGGCTTCATAACCCAAACAGTGGAGCTAAGCTATTTTTAGCTAAGCTGTTAGGAGGATTCACTTATTTTCTTGTATCTCTTGCTCTCACAAGTATTATTGCATGGCTAGTGCTACTTAATTCATCGGATCTTAAATTGATAAACGATTTTCAAGGGATACGAGATATTTTATTAATCAATTTAAGCGTGACAATTGGAACGGTTTATTTATCTGTTTGGGCACTTTTCTATTGGTCTTTGTACCATTACATGAAAAAAGTTCCGTTTCTTAAAAATATCCGTTGGTTCATTATTATTGGTTTGCCTATTTTATTAAGTGCTTTAAAGCAATTCATACAATCTCAGCCTTTTTATAAAAGGCTAGCTGAGATGAACGCGATTAATCTAGATCTTGCCAATGGTTTTCAGTCAACCAATTTAATGATTCAATCGTCCTCCATATCTTTATTTACGGTCGTTTTATATTTCATTATTTCGACTACAGTATTTCTTTTTGCTGTTTGGCTGTTAGAACGGAAAGTTGAGGTGTAAGTCATGGGGGAAGAGTTTCATACATCAAAGCCCATCTATCTGCAAATTATCGAAAAAATTCATCGGAAAATTGTCCGAAATGAACTAAAGCTTGGAGAAAAGCTGCCATCTGTTCGGGAAATGGCTGTTCAAATGGGTGTGAATCCAAATACGATTCAAAGAACCTATAGTGAGTTAGAAAGGGTGGGGATTGTGCAAACAAAGCGTGGCCAAGGAACGTTTGTTACGGAAAATGTTGAAGTAATTAACGGGTTAAAAGAAAAGCTTCAAGAAGAAATCATTGAAGCCTTTGTAACAAATATGGAAGAGCTCGGCTTTTCAAAGGAAGATATGATTACGGGAATCAATATGTACTTCAATAAAAAGGAGTAGTGAAGATGATCCAACTTCAAAATGTAACGAAAAAATATGGGAACGAATTTGCATTAAAAGATGTTTCCTTAACGTTAGAAAAAGGAAAGATTTATGGTCTCGTTGGCCCAAATGGAAGTGGAAAGTCAACGACATTAAGAATGATTGCTGGGTTAGTTTATCCAACATCAGGTGTCGTGACGGTGAATGGGAAAATAGTCGATCGGAAAATTGCCAATGAAGTTGCGTATTTATCAGAGCTCGACATAAACTATCAGTCTTTTTCGGCTCAAAATTTTATCGATTTTTACGCGACACAGTTTGGTGACTTTAACATCCAAAAAGCTAAAGAATTATTATCCTTTATGAAATTAGATCGGCATAAAAAATGGAAGAAGCTTTCAAAAGGAAATCGTGGACGATTAAAGCTAGTTTTAGCACTTGCGCGTGAAACATCTGTTCTTTTATTAGATGAACCACTTTCTGGACTAGACCCAATGGTAAGAGAATCGATTGTCAAAGGTTTATTATCCTTCATCAATTTTGAAGAGCAAGTGGTTGTGATTGCGACACATGAGATTAATGAGATTGAGTCTTTATTTGATGAAGTCATTGCGATTCAAGATGGAGCCATTGTTGAAAAAGTAAATGTTGAAGAGTTAAGAGAGGAACAGGGTCTTTCCGTCCTTGAATGGATGAAAAAAATATATCAATTATGAAAGGAGAAAAAACATGTCTGCAATTCAAATACAAAGTGTTTCAAAAGTCATTAAGGGAAAGAAAATTATTGATTCTCTGAGTTTAGAGGTTCATAAAGGGGAAGTGTTTGGCTTACTCGGTCCAAATGGTGCCGGGAAAACAACCACTATTCGTATGATTGTTGGACTTATTAGTATGACAGAAGGGGATATAAAAATTGCTGGTTCAAGTATTAAAACAGATTTTGAAAAAGCGATTAGTCGTATAGGGGCCATCATTGAAAATCCCGAAATGTATAAATTTTTAAGTGGCTACCAAAATCTATTACATTTTTCCCGAATGTCAAAAGGAATTTCTAAGAAAAAAATCGAGGAAGTGGTAGAGTTAGTTGGGCTTAAGAATCGAATTCATGAGAAAGTGAAAACTTATTCACTTGGAATGAGGCAAAGATTAGGGCTCGCTCAATGCTTATTACATGACCCTGATGTATTAATATTAGATGAACCGACAAATGGATTAGATCCAGCAGGTATACGTGAAATAAGGGATCACTTGCGTATGCTTGCGAGAGAAAAAAATATGGCGATTATCGTATCAAGTCACCTGTTATCTGAAATGGAAATGATGTGTGACCGAATTGGAATCATTCAACAAGGTAAACTGTTGAATGTCCAATCCGTTCAAGAGTTTGTTCAAAGTACAAATCCAACATTTGAATTAGAAGTTGAACCTAAAGAAAAAGCTATCACAATTTTAAAACATTCCTATCCTGAAGGCAAGGTTGAAGAAAAAGAAAAAGCTGTCACGATTTTAATCGAGAAAAAAGAAATTCCGAACATTGTTAAGAAATTAGTTGAAAAAAATGTTCACATATATGGCATTAAAGAAAAAAGAAGAACATTAGAGGAAAGCTTTTTAGAGCTTACAACGAACGGGGAGGGATCTAAGTATGATCAAGTTAGTACAAAATGAGCTGATTAAAATTTTCTATCGAGTCGGAACGTATGTAATGATTGGGCTTTTATTATTAATGGTTCTAATTACAGGAGGATTTATGAAATATCAAGAGTCACAGACTCTTGATGATAATCAACAATCTTGGAAAAATGAACTGACTGTTCAAAATGAGCAATTAAAGAAAGACCTTGCTGAAATGAAAGGTCACGCTCCAAAAGAGCAAATTGAGTACTTGGAAAAACAAATCGCGATTAATGAATACAGAATTAAAAACAATCTTTCACCTAATGAGAATTATTCCATGTGGGATTTTGTTACTGACGCTTCTCCGTTCATTGAATTTGCTGGTTTATTTACAATCATTATTGCAGCAGGTATTGTGGCAAGTGAATTCAATTGGGGGACAATTAAACTGCTATTAATTAGACCTATAAGCCGTACGAAAATATTAATTTCAAAATATATAACAGTCATTTTGTTTGCTCTATTTATGCTCTTTGTTTTATTTAGTTTTGCGACATTCGTGGGAGCAGTATTATTTGGTGTTCCGGATCAATCATCTCCTTATTTACTATACACTGACGGAAAAGTCATTGAACAACCAATCGTGGTATATTTAATCACCACCTTCTTGTTAAAATATGTAAACACAATTATGCTAGCAACAATGGCTTTTATGATTTCAGCTGTCTTCCGCAATAACTCTTTAGCAATTGGATTATCCTTATTCTTAATGTTAATGGGAAGCCAGATTACAAGAATGATTGCCATTAAATACGACTGGGCCAAATATCTACTCTTTGCCAACACAGATTTAATGCAATACATCGAAGGAACACCAATAGTCGAAGGCATGACCATGACCTTCTCTGTCACCATGCTCATCATTTACTTTGTACTCTTCCAGGCTCTAGCACACTACGTCTTCCAAAAACGTGATGTTGCAGCTTAGGGGCCTATAGCTTAGGGCCTACAGCTTAGGGTCAGTCCCTCATTCATTTAATGAATTAACGCAATGGGGGACTGGCCCTAAAATCGGTTATAATATATACAAATCCATTGATCGGGGAGATGTAGGTGCAAAAGACAAATTTAAAAGAAGTAATGGAGATCTCCTTGTTAGCAGGGAAGATTATGCTTGAAAATGGAGCGGAGACATATCGGGTCGAGGATACGATGAATCGCATTGCCAGAGCTTTTGGGGTTGAGCAATGTGAAAGCTTTGTAACCCCAACGGGCATAATTTTTTCGATTGATGATGTGGAGCAAACAAAGCTTGTACGCGTTTTTGAAAGAACGACGGATTTACATAAGGTTGACTTGGTAAATAGCATTTCTAGACGAATTAGTAGCGGGGAGCTTTCTATGGAGGAAGCACTTCTTGCGTTAAAACAAGTGAACAACTCAAAAGAGGAGTATCCGATTTGGATCCAAGTATTTGCTGCTTCGATTGCCAGTGGATGTTTTCTCATTATGTTCCAGGGTTTATGGGCAGATTTTGTTCCAGCCATGGTGGCAGGAGGACTAGGGTTTATTACGTTAATTTATATTCATCAATTGGTGAAAATTAAATTTTTTGCTGAATTTTTAGCTTCATTTGTCATTGGGGTTACAGCATATGGGCTCGTTATATGGGATTTTGGTGTTCAATTGGACAAAATTATCATAGGGTCGGTAATGCCACTAGTTCCGGGTCTTTTAATTACGAGTGCTGTTCGTGATTTAATGGCCGGTCATTTAGTTGCCGGGCTTTCTAAAGGAGCTGAGGCTTTTTTAACAGCATTTGCAATTGGAGCAGGAATTGCCGCTGTGTTGTCACTTTAATCGAGAAGAGGGATGTATATGCTAGTGCAGTTTCTAATGAGTTTTATTGCAGCAGCAGGCTTTGGCATTATATTTAACGTTCCGAAAAAAACGTTAATACAAGGTGGGCTTGCAGGGGCAATAGGCTGGTTAGCTTATTTATTTTTAGTTGAATTCCAGTTTGATCAAGTCTTTGCTACGTTTGTGGCGTCTTTTATCGTGGCTGTTTTTAGTCATATTTTTTCAAAAGTGTATAAAACGCCTATGATTATCTTTAGTGTTGCTGGTATTATCCCGCTTGTACCAGGTGGATTGGCTTATGATGCAATGCGCCATGTTGTTCAGCAGGAATATACAGCGGCAATCGAGTTAGCGGCAAAGGCATTTATGATTTCAGGTGCAATTGCGATGGGGCTTATTTTCTCAGAGGTGATGAATCAGGTGTTGGTAAAAAGAATAAGGGCAGCGAATCGAGGATGAAACATTTTGGCTAAGATCTCGTATTTTGACTAGAAGTGAGTTGTGATGAAAAAATGGCAAACCATGTTTGCTGTCCCTTCAGGCATTTTGCTAATCGTGCTTTTTTTAATATCTCCGAATTTATATCATTTTTACTTAGGAATAAATCTATACATATTGTCATTAGGTGTCTAGCTCGAAGCGCAATCGTCTTGGGTCGCTTCGGTCTTGCTGTGGCGGTGGAAGCCTCCTCGCAGGTCCTCCAGCGCCCTTCGCCGATAGGCGGGCGCTTTGCGCTTTTCTTATTAATCAACGGCTTTTAGCTTACTTAGGGCTTGGTGGTTTGTTTATGGCGGTTATGCTTCAAATGATTCGGACCCACCAAAAAGGCTATGTACTCGGAAAGCCAGATGTAAGAAAAACAGGCGACTTTGTAGATGATTTCGATGATAATAGCTCAATTTAGCTTGTGGCGGATATAAGCTTTTTCGACAAAAAGCTGACAACGACACCGATAAGTAATGGTAAAATCGAACCTGTATAAGTCATGTATCCGTTAGTAACATCAGTATATTCGTGTTGAAACATGAAAAGCGGAATTGAAAACAGATAGCCAATGAAAAAAAGTGAGCCTGCTGTTAAGACTAATGATGAAAAACAAACAATGAATTTCATTTGAAACTTCCTTTCTAGCATTTTTTGTCAATCATAGTTTACAATTTATGGTGTTAGATTTCAAATATAGAAAGGCGGATACAGTTGAGTAGAGCTATTTTTTATTTATGGATGTTATTTGTTGCAGTTCTTTCGGTTTTTACAGGAGAAATCGTAACATTTATTATGCTCTTTTTTATTTTAACAACTTTAAATGAGATGAATCATACCTTACAAAGGTTTTATCAAGAATGGAAAAGAAAGAATGAAAGTGAGTGACGACCGTATAAATGGGGCTCAACGACCCTGAAACAGCCAGCCAAATGCTTGTATTCTTTATTCTTTGCTAGAATATAAAATAGTTCGCTCCTAATCGAGTTCGTGATTTGAGAAATGAGTTTTTTCAGTCTATAGATTAGACTTTGTCTACATACTAAAAGGGTGCTCAATAAGAACACCCTTTTTCAAATTCTCTATTCTTCAGTATTTCTAACAACGAGTACGTCACATTTTGCATAGCGAGTGATATGTTCTGAAACACTTCCCATTAAGAAACGCTCGACTGCATTGAGACCAGTCGCACCACAAATAATGAGATCTGCATTAACTAGAGGGGCAACATGTTTGGCAACTTTTGCCTTTGGTGAGCCATGCGCCAGATGGGTTTCAACTTTGGTTAAACCAGCTTCCTTTGCTTCTTTTTCATAGCTTTCAAGCAGTTCTTTTCCACGTACTTCAACTTCATCAATAATACCTGGAGCATAAGCTGAAACAGCTCCAAAACGATCATCTAAAATGTGGGTAATAAATAAGTTCGCATCATTTCGCTTTGTAATGGCAATGGCTTTTTTAAATGCCAAATCTGCTTGTTCTGACCCATCAACGGCAACTAAAATGTTTTTGTACTTTAGGCTCATTTCCATCCCTCCAAGGAATAACGTTACACTTTTATGGTAACATATAGTTAAGCTTAAAATTGTCGTAATTTTGTATTTTTTAAGAAAATGAAACGAGAATTTTGTGAACATGTTTGATATTTTCAAAAAATAGTAGACGAAACAGCGTTGAACTATATAAGATGATAAAAAAAGAGGAGTTGGGATGGATGCAAGGATTAGTGAATAAGCGTGTTGCTTTAACAGGCTCACGAAAGCTTGAAGAAATTTCAACCATGATTGAAAAAAAGGGCGGAACTGCATTTAAACGTCCGATTCAAGAAACCGTGAAATGTCCGTATACTGAATTTGAAAAAGAAATTCGTCAATTTGCTGAAAATGGGGCTGACTGGGTCGTATTGACAACGGGAATTGGAACAACGGTTTTGTTAGAAGCTGCCGAATATTTTGGCGTTTTGGATAAATTTTTACAGCAATTAAAAAACACTAAAGTAGCCGTAAGAGGATATAAAACAAAAAACGTGTTAAAAAAGCATGCGATTGAACCAGTTGCTGTAGATGATGATGGGACCAATGTAGGTTTACTTCGAGCATTAGAGCCATATTCGTTTAATGGGCAAAACGTTTACATACAGCTTCATGGCGAGCCGGTACCGATTTTAACGAAGTTTTTTGAAGAAAGAAATGCCAACATCCAAGAAGTACTGCCGTATAAAACGATCGTTCCAAATCCAGAAATCGTCGAGCAGTTAGTTGATGAAATTTTACGAAGAGAAGTCGATGCTGTCGCATTTACAGCATCCCCACAAGTTCGGGTTCTTTTTCAAACGGCTGAGCAAAAAGGAGTATTAGCGCAGCTCATTGACGCCTTTAGTCAAGAAGTTATCGCTGTCGCTGTTGGAAAAGTCACAGGAAGTGAGTTAACCGAACGAGGAATCAAACGAATCGTCATGCCTGAGCACGAAAGAATGGGCGCCATGATTGTGGCATTAGATGAATATTATCAAAGTATAGTTAAAAGCTGATGGTGGAATGCTGTCGGCTTTTTTTGTGGGAAATCAGTAGTATGTTACAGTGTAATATATATAGTAGAGAAATAAGTCAAAATATCTATAAATGGTTAAAAAATACTAATTATAAATAAAATGGTAAACATCTCTATATTTGTACCGATATTTTATTTGTGCAATTTAAGGGAAGGGGTTGTTTTCATTGAAAGTTAAAGAAAGAGTATCCATAAATCATTTATTAGATGAGAGCTTTCATAAAATCTATCAAAATATCGAACATTTATCTTCAATGGCTGAAAAGCAAAAAGATATCACTTATGCGTCTTATTTAAAATATCAACAAGTAAAAAAAGATCTAGTTGAAGAACTAAAAGCATTAGAATTTTTATATAAAGGTTCAATTCCTAAACGATAAGTCTCAAAATTGTTATCCCCCTAATGTTTTGTAATATATAAAAAAATCAACCCCTTAAAACGAAAACGGGGCCAGGCCCCAAGAGAGAAAAAAATAACTCTCTTGGGGCCTGGCCCCTTCTTTGTTACCCTAAAATCAAATTAATAAACACAATCACAATTCCAATCGGTGCCACCCATTTCATGAGGAATCTCCACGCTGAATAAAGGGCTTCAGAGGAGTTTCCAGCAAGTAAGAATTGCTGTTTGACGAGTGCTTTGTCCATTTTGTGTACGATAAATAAAGCGATGAGTAAACACCCAATAGGAAGAAGGATGTTACTTACGAGAAAGTCTGTTGCGTCAAAGACATTCTTCCCGAATATTTGGAAATCGCTAAGTGTGCTAAAGGATAAGGACGCAGGAATTCCTGCAAGAAAGATAATAATACCAGTTGTAATCGTCACATTTCTACGTGAACGTGTACCTTTTGCTGTAAAGGCTGATACAATAATTTCAAGTAAGCTGAATGAGCTTGTTAATGTTGCAAATAAGAATAACAATAAAAATAAGCTTAAAAAGACTTCACCAAATGGCATTTGCGCAAATACAGTAGGTAAAACGATGAATAATAATCCAGGTCCTTCTGCTGGTTCAAGTCCAAATGAGAATACAGCAGGGAAAATCGCAAGTCCAGCTAACATGGAAACAAAAATATTCATAATCGCAACCCAGCTAGCTGATGATGGAAGGCTTACACTATCATCTAAATAAGAGCTGTATGTGACCATACAAGAAAATCCAACTGCTAGTGCAAAGAACGATTGACCGAGTGCATATAAAACCGCTTCACCTGTAATGTTTTCAAAGCTTGGAGTTAAGAAAAAGCGTACCCCTTCCATTGCCCCTTCTAATGTTAAAGAACGGACAACGAGAATAATAAAGAATATGAATAGCAATGGCATTAAGTATTTATTGGCTTTTTCAATACCGTTTTGGATACCAAAGGATAAAACCACAACGTTAATCAATAAGAAAAGAGCAAGTCCTAATAGGGTAACCATCGGGTTGGATATAATCCCGCCGAATAAATCTGGATAATTGGCCCCTTCTTTAATTAGCATACCTGGTACTGAAAGGGCAGCATAAATCAACACCCATCCACCAGCAACACAATAAAAGGATAAGAGCAAGAAGGATCCAATTAAACCAATGCGACCAACCCATGACCAATTTGTATTTGGAGCAAGTTTTTGATAAGCACTAATCGCTTCTTTTCCAGCTCCACGACCAATGACAAACTCAGAAATTAACATTGGTAGACCAATAAATAATGTAAAAGCGATAAAGATTAAAAAGAAAGCTCCTCCACCGCTTACACCTGTAACATATGGAAACTTCCATATCGCTCCTAAACCGATCGCAGCACCAGCTGACGACAAAATAAACCCTAATTTAGAAGACCATTGTTCTCTTCTCCCATCCATAACATACATACCCCTTTTCATTGATGATATATATTTTGAATGGGGGCCAGGCCCCAAGTTGGGGCCTGGCCCCACTTTTTAATCTTTTTAGAAGATTCAAACATTTTATTATAAAATTTCCCCATCCACAAAAGTTGAATAATTTCCTTAGAGCTGACGAGGTTCAACATTTGTCAGCTCTAAGGTGTGTTTATAATAAGTAAGGTAATGTCTATTGTTCAGAAATTTTAAAACGGTAAATTTTATAGTTTTGTTCGGATATTCCATAATTCAGGGAAGAAGCAGTGATCAAGCACCTTTTTTAAGTAAGCAACACCAGATGATCCGCCAGTTCCTGTTTTGTGACCGATGATGCGTTCAACGGTTTTCATGTGGCGGAAGCGCCATTGTTGAATCCAGTCTTCAATATCAATCAGCTTTTCAGCTAGTTGATATAAATTCCAGTATTTTTCAACATCCTGATAAACAGCAAGCCAAGCTTTTTCTACAGATGGATCGCCTTTATATGGCTTTGAGTAATCGCGATCTAAAAGCTCTGGATTAATGTCAAAACCAGCTTTGGCTAATTGCTTAATCGCTACATCATAAAGACTAGGTGCTTGGTAAGCTTCTTTTAATTCTTTTAATAACTCAGGATCTTTTTCATAAATTTTTAAAATATGGTCTGATTTATAGCCTAAAGCAAATTCAATCATGCGATATTGGTAGGACTGGAAGCCAGATGCTTGTCCTAGCTTTTCACGGAACTCCATATATTCAGCAGGAGTTAATGTTGATAACACATCCCATGCATAAATAATTTGCGATTGGATTTTCGAAACACGTGCTAGCATTTTAAAAGCTGGGTCTAAGTTGTCCTCTTCAATATGTTCAATCGCAGCACGAATTTCATGAAGAATCAGCTTCATCCACAGCTCACTAACTTGGTGGATAACGATAAAAAGCATTTCGTCATGGTGGTCGGATAAACGGTGTTGGCTAGATAAAATTTGATCAAGCTTTAAATATTCACCATATGTCATGTTATTTTTAAAATCGGTATAAATACTTTTTTCTTTTTCCATTTCGGAAAGATGCTTTGTCATAAATATCCCCCTTTGTTACAATGGTTTGACGACCGCACGAACTAAGCTCCCATCTGCACCTTTAATCAGAAGTGGAAGAGCAATGAGTTCATAATCCCCCGGTTCAATATGATCAAGTACAACATTTTCTAAAATCATAATCCCATGCTTATAAAGCGAATGATGGGCGGCCATTTCCTTGCTATCAAGTGGATCGACAGATGGAACATCCACCCCGACAAGCTTTATCCCGTGTTTTTTCAAAAAAGGAGCTAAATCTGGCAGTAAAAATGGAATTTTTTCTGGAAACTGATTTGGATCTTTTCCAGGTGAAGTTCGTAAAAGAACATGATCATATCCGTTTAAGTCGATATGTTGAAGTGCACTTGCTCCAATTTCTTCATAGCTTGACACATCAATCATTTTCGCTTTTCCGATAAAAAGATTGACGTCTAAATCGTGAATTTTCTCCCCGTTATCGTCAAAATGAAAGGGTGCATCAACATGTGTTCCTGTATGAAGACTTGTTGTGATTTTTCCAATATTGACTGATCCTGTTTGAGCTTTTGAAAAATTCACTTCATATGAAAAGGGTGTATCCCCGGGCCAGTGGGCAATGTCAGCATGAAGCGGCTCTGAAATATCAATCCACTTCGTCATGCCACCACATCCCGCTTGTTTTCATATTTTTTGTAAAGCTCGTTATCCATAATGTCTTTTAAAATTTGAATTGTTTTCCAAACATCCTCGAACGTATTGTATAAAGCAACAGGAGCTAGGCGAATTCCGTTTGGTGCTCTAAAATCAGGTATAACTTTATGTTCTTTTAACGCTTTACAAATTCGAGCTGCTTCATCATGTTCTAAAAAGATATGGCCACCACGTTTTTCATCCTCCATTGGATTTCCGAACGTAAAACCATATTCACTTAATTCTTGGTTAATTAAATCGATCATCAATTGCGTTAACTGCAATGATTTTTTTCGAATATTTTCAATCCCGGCTTCTTCAAAAATTTCAAGCGAGCCAATTAGTGGTGCAACACTTAATACGTGTGGCGTTCCAATTTGATAAGCACCTGCATCAGGAGCAGGAGTTAACGTATGCTCCATGTCAAATTGTTTTTCTTTATTGGAACTAAACCAACCAGCAAGGCCTGGTATTTTTCCAAAATGCTTTTCGTTAACATAAAGTGCCGCAACACTACCTGGGCCTCCGTTTAAGTGCTTGTAATTACACCAGAAGGCAAAATCAACATCCCACTCATCTAACGAGTGAGGAACCGAACCGATTGAATGACATAAATCGAAACCGATTACAATATTGCGTTTATGAGCTTCTTCTGTGAGGCGTTTCATATCTAAAATTTGTCCACTTCTGTATAAAACACTTGGTAAAACAATTAGCGCTACTTCTTCCGTCATTTGTTCAATGATGTCTTCTTCAGACAGTGTTCGGCCATCTCGGCTTTTAACGCGAATTAAATGTTCATTTGGATCATAGCCTTTTAGTTTTAATTGACTTTGAAGTGCATAAATGTCGGATGGAAAGTTTAATTCATCGGCTAAAATTTTTGTTTTCTTTCCTTCCGGTTGATAGAAGGTTGAGACTAATTGATGCATATTAACAGTCGTTGATCCTGTGACAACGACTTCATTTGGTTTAGCTCCAACAAGTGGTGCCATTTTTTCTCCTAAAGATTCGGATAAGAAAAACCAAGGATACTTTCCAGAAGTCCAACCATCAATCCCATAAGTTTTCCAAGAATCTAAGATTGATAGAAGAGAATTTTCAGCACGTTTCGATAATAATCCGAGTGAATTACCATCAAGATAGATGACACCATCTTGTACATAAAACTCATCTCGAAATCTGTGCAGACTATCTTCTTGATCTAATTGTTGGACGTGTTCGTATGTAATGGTCATCTGAAATCACTCCAGACACAAAATTTTCATAATAATTTTAATATAATGTTTAATTGACATTATGTCAATGATATAATATCAGTAAATAAAAGGAAGATGATATAATAGAAGTAACTTGGTTTGAAAGGGAAGAGGGAAGAATGAGTAAAGAAATGCTTTTATCAACGAGGCAAAAGCAAGCACAGCAAACAAGACAGAGATTACTAGATGCGGGACTTGCTGTTTTTCTCGAGAACGGTTTTCAAAAAACGACGATATCGCAAATCATTAAAAAAGCTAAAACCGGCTATGGAACCGCCTATGTTTATTTTCAAAACAAAGATGATCTCTTTATTGAATTAATGGAAGATGTCATGAATCGATTTTACGAGGTCGCTGAGCTTCCATTTGAACCAACATCAAACGAGGACGCATACGATATGATTGAATACCAGGTTCGCCAATTTTTAACGCTTGCCATTCAAGAACGAAAAATGATGAAGGTTGTAAAAGAAGCAATCGGATTATCCGAAGATGTGAATCAAAAATGGATGGAAATTCGTGAAAAGTTCATTAAACGAATTACAGTTGACGTGCGTTATTCTCAAGAAAATGGATTAGCCAAATCCTCATTGGATGCCCCAGTCGTTGCTAGAGCCTGGTTTTATGCAAATGAAATGTTCATGTGGGAAATCGTTGAAAAAGATATAAGTAATATTGATGATATCGTCACAAACTTAACGAAGATGTATACGAGTGGATTGTACGAATAAAGAAGGATGAAAGCCGCCTTGGCATGGGCGGCTTTCTTTTTTATTTAGAGAGTGTGAGAAAAAGTGTGAGGAGATCTTGAAACCGCGGATAAAGTGCGAGAAACTCCGGATAAGAGTGACAAACCGCGGATAAAGTGCGAGAAACTCCGGATAAGAGTCACCAAACCGCGGATAAAGGGCCGGAAACCGCGGATAAAAGAGTGAGAACCGCGGATAAAAGAGTGAGAACCGCGGATAAAAGAGCGAGAACCGCGGATAAGAGTCACCAAACCGCGGATAAAGTGCGAGAAACCGCGGATAAAGAGCGAGAACCGCGGATAAAAGAGCGAGAACCGCGGATAAAGTGCGAGAAACTCCGGATAAGAGTCACCAAACCGCGGATAAATGGCCGGAAACCGCGGATAAAAGAGTGAGAACCGCGGATAAAGTGCGAGAAACTCCGGATAAGAGTGACAAACCGCGGATAAAGGGCCAGAACCGCGGATAAAAGAGCGAAAACCGCGGATAAAGAGCGAGAAACTCCGGATAAGAGTGACAAACCGCGGATAAAGGGCCAGAACCGCGGATAAAAGAGCGAGAACCGCGGATAAAGTGTGAGAAACCGCGGATAAATGGCCGGAAACCGCGGATAAATGGCCGGAAACCGCGGATAAAGAGCGAGAATCGCGGATAAAAGAGCCAGAACCGCGGATAAAAGAGCGAGAACCGCGGATAAAAGAGCGAGAAACTCCGGATAAGAGTGACAAACCGCGGATAAAGGGCCAGAACCGCGGATAAAGGGCCAGAACCGCGGATAAAAGAGCGAGAACCGCGGATAAAGA